>PPYE01722757.1_pt1 | contig 10998 bp, 7 predicted proteins | sample 1559881 | NCBI WGS metagenome assembly PPYE01 (sample SAMN08240022, study PRJNA423297) | Human gut metagenome, whole genome shotgun sequencing project.
CAATTGGTAAGGCTTCATTCACAGAGGAGCAGTTATCAGACAACTTCCAGGCTATTATGGATGCAATCGTTAAGGCTAAACCAACTTCACTTAAGGGACAGTATTTAAAGAGTGTTGTTCTTACAGCTACTATGGGTCCTGGTGTAAAGGTTAGCACAGCTAAGTACGTTGGTTAATTATAATTAATTAATCATATGTAAGCTGATGAATGGATTAGCTTATTGCAGGATTTGGGTTATACAACGCAATATTACGAAGAATTAATATATTCTTTGTGAATAACGGTTGACAACCAATATATTATGATAGTATACTATCAATGTTTGTGTTACTATCTGGTTGATTTGGATATAGATTTATAATCTGTATCAGATTGATGCGATGGTTTCATAATATAATTAAAGTGAAAGTGATTTCACATTTTGCCTAAGACAGCAGGTCCCGAAAGGGTTAAAGGTAATACGCCTACCGAGGACAGACTTAATGCGTAAAGCATTGATTATCAGTTTATTCAGTCCTTCTGTCTTATAGATAGAAGGACTTTTTTGTTAGAGCAATGAAGCATAATACTTAAAGTGTTATGGTTGTTGTTGAATGAGCCTGATACATGTACGTCTGGGCAGAATATTATCTGGCGACAGATATAATCTAACAGGAGGTAAATATTCATGGCAAAAGTAGAACTTAAGCAGCCTATCGTAGACGAAATCAAAGCAAGCTTAGAAGGCGCTCAGGGCGTTGTGGTAGTTGACTACCGTGGCTTAACTGTTGAGCAGGATACACAGCTTCGTAAGCAGTTAAGAGAAGCTGGTGTCGTTTACAAGGTTTATAAGAATACTTTAGTAAAGAGAGCAATTGAAGGTACAGAGTTCGAGCCAATGGCAGAAGTTCTTGAAGGACCTAACGCTATTGCAATCTGCAAGGAAGATGCTACAGCTCCAGCAAGAGTTTTAGCTAACTTTGCTAAGACAGCAGATGCGCTTGAACTTAAGTGTGGTGTTGTTGAAGGTACTTACTATGATGCTACTGGAATCGCAGCTATTGCTAACATTCCTTCAAGAGATGAACTTCTTGCTAAGTTCCTTGGAAGCATCCAGTCACCTATTACAAACTTTGCTCGTGTTATTAAGCAGATTGCTGAGAAGAACGAAGAGGTTGCATAATTACGCGGCATAATCAGTATGATTATTGACGGACAGGTGTGACTATGTCAGCCTGCCACGAAACTTAATTAAAAGACTATTAAAAAGGAGATTATAATAATGACTACTCAGGAAATTATCGAAGTTATTAAAGGTTTATCAGTATTAGAATTAAATGATTTAGTTAAAGCATGTGAAGAAGAATTTGGTGTTTCTGCAGCAGCAGGTGTTGTTGTAGCAGCAGGTGCAGCAGCAGGTGCAGCAGCTGAAGAAAAGACAGAATTTGACGTAGAACTTACAGAAGCTGGTGCTAACAAGGTTAAGGTTATCAAGGTTGTTCGTGAAATCACAGGTCTTGGATTAAAGGAAGCTAAGGAAGTTGTTGATGGCGCTCCTAAGGTTGTTAAGGAAGGTGCTTCTAAGGAAGAAGCTGAAGAAATCCAGAAGAAGCTTGAAGCTGAAGGTGCTAAGGTTACTCTTAAGTAATTCAGATTGTCAGTTTGATACTTGCTTGACATATATATGCCGTATGGCATAGCATATATGAACAGAATTTTTAATATATTGCGGTATGCTGAATAATCACTTGATTTTTTGAAGCATATTTGGTATATTATATAAAATATGAAAAAGTTCCAGTTGTTGTATTGACAGCTGGAACTTTTTTTGTTACTATGAATAATGCACTATTATGGTATGGTGTGCATAGTATTTGCACGCATATCGATAATGTAATAAATTAATGTAAAGTAAAGAAAACTAAGGGGTGAAACGTCAATGGAGAAAAACAGAATACGTCCAGTAAAGTCAGGCAAATCGATGCGTATGAGTTACTCAAGACAGAAAGAAGTTCTTGAGATGCCTAACCTTATTGAAGTACAAAAAGATTCTTACCAGTGGTTTTTAAATGAAGGCTTAAAGGAAGTCTTTAGCGACATCTCTCCAATTGCAGATTATAACGGAAGGCTCAGTCTTGAATTCGTTGATTTTGCATTATGTGAGGAAGAGAGAAAGTACTCTATAGAAGAGTGCAAGGAAAGGGATGCTACATATGCAGCTCCACTTAAGGTACGTGTAAGACTTCATAATAAAGAGAGCGAAGATATAAGCGAACATGAAATCTTTATGGGTGACCTTCCTTTAATGACTAAGACCGGTACATTTGTGATTAATGGTGCAGAACGAGTTATTGTCAGCCAGCTGGTACGTTCACCTGGTATTTATTATGATATACAGAAGGATAAGTATGGAAAGATATTCCTCTACAGTTCAACAGTAATTCCTAACAGAGGTGCGTGGTTAGAGTATGAAACAGATGCTAACGATGTATTCTATGTTAAGGTTGATCGTAATAAGAAAGTACCTATTACAGTTCTTATAAGAGCACTTGGTTTTGGTACTAACGCAGAGATTCTTGACATATTTGGTGAAGAGCCTAAGCTTCTTGCAACAATGGAGAAGGATACATCTACTAACTATCAGGAAGGTGTACTTGAACTTTATAAGAAGTTAAGACCAGGAGAACCATTATCAGTAGAGAGTGCAGAAGCACTTATTTCTGGTATGTTCTTTGATCCTAGAAGATATGACCTTGCAAGAGTAGGCCGTTATAAATTTAATAAGAAGCTTTCATTCAGAAACAGAATTGCAGGACACATTCTTGCAGAAGACGTTGTAGATGGCAATGGTGAAATTCTTGCTAATGCTGGTGATAAGCTTACAAGAGAAACAGCTGAGAAGATTCAGAATGCAGCTGTTTCAGCGGTATTTATTGCTGCTGAATTAAAGGGTGCAGAAGGTGCGGTTACTAAGAGAACAGTTAAGGTTCTTTCTAATCTTGCTGTAGATATCACTAAGTGGGTAGATATCACAACAGAAGAAGCTAAGGAATTAGGAATTAACGAAGCTGTTTATTATCCGGTCCTTGCACAGATTTTAGCTGATAATGAGTCACTTGATGATATCAAGGATGCTATTGCTAAGAATACAGCAGACCTTATGCCAAAGCATATTACAGTAGAAGATATTCTTGCATCTATTAATTATAATATGCACCTTGAGTATGGCATTGGATACAAGGATGATATTGATCACCTTGGTAACAGAAGAATAAGAGCTGTTGGTGAATTATTACAGAACCAGTTCAGAATTGGTATTTCAAGAATGGAAAGAGTTGTTCGTGAAAGAATGTCAACTCAGGACTTAAGCGGTATTTCACCACAGTCATTAATCAATATCAAGCCTGTAACAGCAGCTATCAAGGAATTCTTTGGTAGTTCACAGCTTTCTCAGTTTATGGATCAGAATAACCCATTATCTGAGATTACACATAAGAGACGTCTTTCAGCACTTGGTCCTGGTGGCCTTTCGAGAGATCGTGCAGGTTTCGAGGTTCGAGATGTACATTATACACACTATGGTAGAATGTGTCCTATCGAAACACCTGAAGGTCCTAATATCGGTCTTATTAACTCACTTGCTTCATATGCAAGAATTAATGAGTACGGATTTGTTGAAGCACCTTATCGTATAATCGATAAGACAGACCCTAAGAATCCTAGAGTTACAGATGAAGTACATTACTTCACAGCAGATGAGGAAGATGATTTCCATGTAGCACAGGCTAATGCAGAGATAGATGAGAATGGATACTTCGTTAAGAATACAGTATCAGGACGTTACAGAGAAGAAACATCAGAATTCGATAAGAGTATGATTGATCTTATGGACGTATCTCCTAAGATGGTGTTCTCAGTGGCTACATCTATGATACCTTTCCTTCAGAATGATGACTGTACACGTGCCCTTATGGGTTCTAACATGCAGCGTCAGGCGGTGCCTCTTCTTATGACAGAAGCACCAGTAATCGGTACAGGTATAGAGAATAAGACAGCATGTGACTCAGGTGTATGTGTAGTTGCAGAAGAAGATGGTGTTGTACTTTCATCAGAATCTAACAGAATTCTTGTAAAAGAGACAAGTGGAAAGGTTCACGAGTACAAGCTTACAAAGTTCTCAAGAAGTAACCAGAGTAACTGCTATAACCAGAGACCTATCGTATTTAAGGGTGATGAGGTTAAGGCAGGAGATGTTATCGCAGATGGTCCTTCAACATCTAATGGTGAGATTGCCCTTGGTAAGAACCCTCTTATCGGTTTTATGACTTGGGAAGGTTACAACTACGAGGATGCTGTACTTCTTAGTGAGAGATTAGTAAGAGATGATGTTTATACATCAATTCATATAGAAGAATATGATACAGAAGCAAGAGATACTAAGTTAGGACCAGAAGAAATCACAAGAGATTTACCTTCTACAGGTTCAGATGCAGTTAAGGATCTTGATGAAGATGGTATCATCCGTATCGGTGCTGAGGTAAGAGCCGGTGATATCCTTGTTGGTAAGGTTACTCCAAAGGGTGAGACAGAGCTTACAGCAGAAGAAAGACTTCTTAGAGCTATCTTTGGTGAGAAGGCAAGAGAAGTAAGAGATACATCACTTAAAGTTCCACACGGTGCTTATGGTATCGTTGTAGGCGTTAAGGTATTTACAAGAGAAAATGGAGATGAATTAGCTCCAGGTGTTAACAAGAATGTCCGTATCTATATCGCACAGAAGAGAAAGATTTCTGTAGGTGATAAGATGGCTGGTCGTCACGGTAACAAGGGTGTCGTTTCAAGAGTTCTTCCAGTAGAAGATATGCCATTTCTTCCTAATGGCCGTCCACTTGATATTGTACTTAATCCTCTTGGTGTGCCTTCGCGTATGAATATTGGACAGGTGCTTGAAATTCACTTAAGCCTTGCTGCCAAAGTATTAGGTTTTAACGTAGCGACACCTATCTTTGATGGAGCTAACGAGAATGATATTATGGATACACTTGATATGGCCAATGCTTATGCTAATCATCCATTTGATGATGAAGAGCTTGCACGCGAAAAGGCAGATGCAGAAGCTAATGGTGAAGAATATCCTGCTGATATGACAACATTTACTGCTGAATACAAGGATCTTTTAAGAGATGACGTATTCCAGTTCCTTTCAGATAACAGAGCTCACAGAGCTGAATGGAAGGGCGTTCCAATCGGAAGAGATGGTAAAGTAAGACTTCGCGATGGTAGAACAGGTGAATACTTCGATAGTCCGGTTACTATCGGTTTCATGCACTACTTAAAGCTCCATCACCTTGTTGATGATAAGATCCATGCTCGTTCAACTGGTCCTTACTCACTTGTAACTCAGCAGCCACTTGGTGGTAAAGCCCAGTTTGGTGGACAGAGATTCGGAGAAATGGAAGTATGGGCTCTTGAAGCTTATGGTGCATCTTATACACTTCAGGAAATCCTTACTGTTAAATCTGATGATGTTGTTGGTCGAGTTAAGACATATGAAGCTATTATTAAGGGTGAGAACATTCCTGAACCAGGAATTCCTGAATCATTCAAGGTTCTCCTTAAGGAACTTCAGTCACTTGCTCTTGATGTAAGGGTTCTTGATCAGGACAATAACGAAGTTAAGCTTCTTGAAAGTTCGGAATATGAAGTTACAGATTTCAAGAAGGTTCTTGATGATGGTGGTTATAAGAGAAGTAGCCGTGATGAAGAAAATGAATTAAAGAACGCAGGTTATCACGCAGAAAAGCAGGGTGATGACGGTGAGGCAACCATAGAAGAACTCGGAACAGAAGATGACGATTTCGATTATGACAGCTTAGATGATGACTATGATGATTACGGTGACGGAAATATAGAAGAATAATAGAAGGGAGCACTATAATGGCAGAAGAGATTAAGTCAAATAAATCAATGAAATTTGATAAAATTCAGATAAAGCTTGCTTCTCCTGAGAGTATTTTAGAGTGGTCTCACGGCGAGGTAACTAAGCCTGAGACTATCAATTACAGAACTTTAAAGCCAGAAAGAGATGGTCTGTTCTGTGAAAGAATATTCGGACCTAGCAAAGACTGGGAGTGTCATTGCGGTAAGTATAAGAAGATTAAAGATAAAGGCATCGTATGTGATAAGTGTGGTGTTGAGGTTACTAAGGCAAGTGTACGTAGAGATCGTATGGGTCATATCCACCTTGCTGCTCCAGTTTCACATATCTGGTATTTCAAGGGAATACCTAGCCGTATGGACCTTATCCTTGATATAGGTCCTAAGAATCTTGAGAAGGTACTTTACTTCGCTTCTTATATCGTAATTGATCCAGGCGAAACAGATATACCATTCAAGAAGATTCTTACAGAAACTGAGTACAGAGATCTTTATGATCAGTATGGTAATACATTCAGAGTTGGAATGGGTGCTGAGGCTATTTTAGAGCTTCTTCACAACGTCAACCTTGAAGAAGAAGTAGCTAAGCTCAAGGAAGAGCTTGCTACTACTACTTCACAGAAGGCTGCAAGACTTATTAAGAGAATTGAAGTTATGGATGCGTTCATTGCTGCTGGTACTAAGCCAGAATGGATGATTCTTACAGAAATTCCAGTTATCCCTCCAGATTTAAGACCTATGGTTCAGTTAGAGGGTGGACGTTTTGCAACATCTGATCTTAATGATCTTTATAGAAGAATTATCAACAGAAATAACCGTCTTGCAAGACTTATTGATCTTGGAGCACCGGAAATCATTGTTCGTAACGAGAAGAGAATGCTTCAGGAAGCTGTTGATGCACTTATAGATAATGGACGTAGAAATGGCCGTCCTGTAACAGGACCTGGTAACAGAGCTCTCAAGTCTTTATCAGACTTATTAAAGGGTAAGCAGGGACGTTTCAGACAGAACCTTCTTGGTAAGCGAGTTGACTACTCAGGACGTTCAGTTATCGCAAAGAGCATCCGGTTATGCTTAACCGTGCTCCTACACTTCACAGACTTGGTATTCAGGCATTTGAGCCAATCCTTGTAGAAGGTAAGGCTATTAAGCTTCATCCACTTGTTTGTACAGCTTTCAATGCCGATTTCGATGGTGACCAGATGGCGGTACATCTTCCATTGTCTGTAGAAGCTCAGGCAGAGTGTAGATTTATGCTTCTTTCACCTAACAACTTACTTAAGCCATCTGATGGTGGCCCTGTTGCTGTTCCTTCACAGGATATGGTACTTGGTATCTACTACCTTACACAGGAAAGACCTGGTGTTAAGGGGGAAGGTAAGATATTCAAGAGTGTTAATGAAGCGCTTCTTGCTTATGAGAATGGAATTATAACACTTCATTCTAAGATTAAAGTTAAGATGACTAAGACTAATGCAGCTGGAGAAGAGATTTCAGGTGTTGTAGAGTCTACACTTGGTAGATTTATTTTCAATGAAATACTTCCTCAGGATTTAGGATATGTAGATAGAAGCAAGGAAGAGAATTTACTTCTTCCAGAAGTTGATTTCCATGTAGGAAAGAAACAGTTAAAGGATATTTTACAGCACGTTATCAATACACATGGTACAACAAGAACTGCTGAAGTTCTTGATGATATTAAGGCTATGGGTTACAAGTATTCTACTAGAGCGGCTATGACAGTTTCTATTTCGGAGATGACAGTGCCACCGGTTAAGAAGCAGCTTATAGCTGATGCTGAAAAGAAGGTTGAACAGATTAACATTAACTACAACAGAGGTCGTTCAACTGATGAAGAAAGATATAAGAATGTTATCAGAGTATGGCAGGAAACAGATAAGACATTGCTTGATGCACTTCTTTCTGGTCTTGATAAGTATAATAACATCTTTATGATGGCTGACTCAGGTGCCCGTGGTTCTAACCAGCAGATTAAGCAGCTTGCAGGTATGCGTGGTCTTATGGCAGATACTTCAGGTCATACAATCGAACTTCCAATCAAGTCTAACTTCCGTGAAGGTCTTGATGTACTGGAATACTTCATTTCAGCCCATGGTGCTCGTAAGGGTCTTTCAGATACAGCCCTTAGAACAGCCGATTCAGGTTACCTTACAAGACGTCTTGTAGATGTTTCTCAGGATCTTATTATAAGAGAGACTGATTGTAGCGTTGGTAAGATAATACCTGGTATGTATGTTTATTCATTTGTTAACGATAGAGCTACTAATTCAAGTGATGCCAAGGAAGATATTCTTGAGCCATTACAGGAACGTATTACTGGAAGATATCTTGCAGAAGATATCAAAGACCCGGCTACAGGAGAGATTATTGTTGCAGCTAACCACCTTGTAACTCCTAAGAGAGCCGCAGCTATCATTAAGACTGGTGTAACACAGGTTAAGATAAGAACTATTCTTACTTGCCGTTCACACATCGGTGTATGTGCTAAGTGTTATGGTTCTAACCTTGCAACAGGTCAGGCAGTTCAGATTGGTGAAGCAGTTGGTATTATCGCTGCCCAGTCTATCGGTGAGCCTGGTACACAGCTTACTATGAGAACTTTCCATACTGGTGGTGTTGCCGGTGATAACATTACTCAGGGTCTTCCTAGAGTAGAGGAACTTTTCGAGGCAAGAAAGCCAAAGAGCCTTGCAGTCCTTGCAGAATTCGGTGGTGTTGTTAGCTTCTCTAAGACAGAGAAGAAGACAGATATTGTAATTACTGATGATGAGGGTAACTCAAAAGCTTATCCTGTATCAAGGGATACAAGAGTTAAGGTTCAGGAAGGACAGGTTGTTGTTAAGGGTGAAGAAATCACAGAAGGTTCAGAGAACCCACATGATATCGTTAGAATCCTTGGTGTAAGAGCTGTTCAGGATTATATGCTTCGTGAAGTTCAGAAGGTTTATCGTATTCAGGGTGTTGATATTAATGATAAGCATATTGAACTTATTGTTAGACAGATGCTTAAGAAGATAGTTATTGAATCTGCTGGTGATTCAGATTTCTTACCTGGTTCACAGGTTGATACTCTTGAATTCACAGAGGTTAATGAAAAGCTTGAAGAAGAAGGTAAGAGAAAAGCAACTGGTACACCAATTATTCTTGGTATTACTAAGGCATCACTTGCTACTAATTCATTCCTTTCAGCTGCTTCATTCCAGGAGACAACAAAGGTTCTTACTGATGCAGCTATTAATGGTAAGGTTGACCCACTTATCGGTCTTAAAGAAAATGTTATCATTGGTAAGCTTATACCTGCTGGTACAGGTATGAAGAGATACCAGAATGTTGAACTTGACACAGCAACAGCTTATGATGAGATTGAAGAGTCAGATGATGAAGTGTTAAGCTTTACTGAAGATTCAGATGAAACACTTGATTTTACAGAAAATGTAGATACATTAGATGCTGATGTCGAAGTTAGCGATGATGCTGATGTAACAGAAGATACAGAAGCGTAAGATAATAAATATAGAAGCCGTTATCCTTAGGAAAGCGGCTTCTTTTTTGTTTTATAAAATATCAATAACAAGGACAGCATAGTAATGTGATATTTTAGTAATATTTCTAATAATAAATTTTTGAAAAACTCTTGACGAATTTATTCTAAAAATATATACTAAATAAGCGTGCGAATAAGCAACCGCTTATTTATGTACGCTGATTATATAGATGAGTAGTTTAATATGACAGGCTCACGCATTTTTCTTAGTGATTATACTAAGTGCAACCATTCATTATTCTAATTCCGGGAGGTGAAAAAGGAATGCCAACATTTAACCAGTTAGTAAGACAGGGAAGAAAGTCAACAGTTAAGAAGTCTACAGCACCAGCTCTTCAGAAGGGATATAACTCACTTCAGAAGAAGGCTACAGACGTATCTGCACCACAGAAGAGAGGTGTTTGTACAGCTGTTAAGACTGCAACACCTAAGAAGCCTAACTCAGCTCTTAGAAAGATCGCCAGAGTACGTCTTTCTAATGGAATTGAAGTTACTTCATATATTCCAGGTGAGGGCCACAATCTTCAGGAACATAGCGTTGTTCTTATCAGAGGTGGTAGAGTTAAGGATTTACCAGGTACAAGATATCATATCATCAGAGGTACACTTGATACAGCAGGTGTAGCAAAGAGAAGACAGGCACGTTCTAAGTACGGTGCTAAGAGACCTAAGGATGCTAAGTAATTCATAAAGAATTAAGCATCATAAGTCTGTGATTGATTTACAGGGTAAGTCAGAATATTTGCAGATTATTGCATACAATAATTTACGAACAATTAAATTAATTAGTGCCGGAGTTAGATTAATCCGAAGGTTGCAGGTTTAAGATATACGGCGCGAACACAATTTAATTTGTGAGTACCGATGAATTAATGAAACGTCGTGATGTGTCAGGCTGATGAAGCTGTAAGGCGTTCATTAGTGCTAACAATGACGACAATACAATGTTAAGGAGGGAAGAACCGTGCCACGTAAAGGACATACTCAGAAGAGAGATGTATTAGCAGATCCTATTTACAATAACAAGGTGGTTACTAAGCTTATCAACAACATTATGCTTGATGGTAAGAGAGGAGTAGCACAGAAGATTGTATACGGAGCATTTGACAGAGTCGCAGCTAAGACTGAAAGACCTGCTTTAGAAGTATTCGAAGAGGCTATGAACAATATTATGCCAGTTCTCGAAGTAAAGGCTAGACGTATCGGTGGAGCAACATACCAGGTACCTATCGAAGTTAAGCCAGATAGAAGACAGGCTTTAGCTCTTCGTTGGATGACAACATTCTCAAGAGCAAGAGGCGAGAAGACTATGGAAGAAAGACTCGCTAATGAGATTCTTGATGCAGCTAATAACACAGGTGCATCTGTAAAGAGAAAAGAAGATATGCACAAGATGGCAGAAGCAAACAAGGCTTTTGCTCATTACAGATTCTAATAATAATTATAGGAGGTTTTATCCATGGCTGGAAGAGAATATCCATTGGAGAGAACCAGAAATATCGGAATTATGGCTCAT
>PPYE01433655.1_pt1 | contig 10997 bp, 6 predicted proteins | sample 1559881 | NCBI WGS metagenome assembly PPYE01 (sample SAMN08240022, study PRJNA423297) | Human gut metagenome, whole genome shotgun sequencing project.
ACCCCATGGAGGCCCTGAAAAAGTTCGGCGCTGACCCCCTGCGCTGGTATTTCTACACCAACTCCGCCCCCTGGCTGCCCAGCCGCTTCCACGAAAAGGCCGTCATCGAGGGGCAGAAGAAGTTCTTCTCCACCCTGTGGAACACCTACGCCTTCTTTGTGATGTACGCCAATATCGTGGGTTTCGACCCCACCCAGCGCAAGCTGGAGGACTGCCAGCTCACCGTGATGGACAAGTGGCTGCTCTCCCGGCTGAACACCACCGTGAAGGCCGTGGACGAGAACCTCTCCGCCTACAAGGTGCCGGAGGCCGCCCGGGCCCTGCAGGACTTTGTGGACGAGATGAGCAACTGGTATGTGCGCCGCAGCCGGTCCCGGTTCTGGGCCCAGGCGGAGAGCGATGACCGCACTGCCGCTTTTATGACTCTGTACACCGCCCTGGTGGACACCGCCAAGATGGCGGCCCCCATGGTGCCCTTTATGAGCGAGGAGATCTACCGCAACCTGGTGTGCTCCGTGGACAAGTCCGCCCCGGAGAGCGTCCACCTGTGCCTGTACCCCGCCTATGAGGGGGCCTGGGTGGACAAGCAGCTGGAGGCGGATATGGATGAGGTGCTGCGCATTGTCACCCAGGGGCGTGCCGCCCGGAATCTGTCCAGCTTGAAGAACCGCCAGCCCCTCCAGGCCCTTTACACCGACGCGGACCAGGGCCTTGGGGAGCTGTACACCGAGATCATCAAACAGGAGCTGAACGTGAAGGAGCTGGTCTTCCTCACGGACATGTCCCAGTTCACCGACTACACCTTTAAGCCCCAGCTGAAGCTGCTGGGCAAGAAGCTGGGCAAGCGCCTGAACGAGGCCCGCACCGCACTGCAAAACCTGGACGGCGCCGCCGCCAAAAAGGAGCTGGACGCCACCGGCGTGCTGAAGCTGGCCCTCTCCGATGGGGAGATCGAACTCACTGCCGAGGAGCTGCTCATCGAGACCGCCCAGAAGGAGGGCTACACCTCCGTCTCCGACCGGGGCCTGACCGTGGTGCTGGACACCACCCTGACCCAGGCGCTCATCGACGAGGGCTTTGTGCGGGAGATCACCAGCAAGCTGCAAACCATGCGGAAAGAAGCCGGTTTCAATGTCACCGACCACATTGAGGTCTATTGCCAGGGCAGCGAGAAGGTTGCCCAAGTCCTGCGGGAAAACCAGCAGTCCATCTTGCACGACGTGCTGGGAGAAGCCTGCCATTTCGACATCTTGGAAGGATACACCGCCCAGCAGGACGTCAACGGTGAAACCGTCACCTTTGGCGTGAAGCGGGTGTAACGCAAAAAAGAAAAGCGAGGAGGAGGGCCTACCCACCATGGGGCGGCCCTCCTCCTTTTTTTCAATGGTTCTGAGCCGGGCGGAAGAAGGCGGGGAAGGGGCCCGGGGTCCGCCGCTGATGGGTGGAAGGGGAGGGAATGGCAGTTCCGCGCTGCGGTGGGTTTCCAGGGAGAGCGTGCCGGCTTGCTGCCGCGGTTTTCATAAGGCGGGGGACAGGCCCATATAGATTGGGAAAACGGAAAAAAAGGGCGCTCAAACATGCAGAAATGTTGTCTTACACAGAAAATCCTGGTGGCATTTAGTTATGAATTACAAAGATTGCAAAATATTTTACAAAGAATTAAAAGGTATTACTAAAAACCTCTTGAAATTTTTCTGGATTATGCTATGATAACTACAAAGAAACCGTTTACCCGGAGAAAAGGAGCGTTCAGATAATGGGACGTGAAACTCAGCTTCCAAAAAAGGACGGCGCCAATCAGCCGGATAACCTGCCGCTCTACTTGTTCCGCAACGGGACCAACCGGCGGGCGTATGAATATCTGGGCCTGCACAAGACCACCCATCTGGGCCGGGAGTGCATGGTGGCCCGGGTGTGGGCCCCCCATGCCAGGGAGGTCTCCCTGGTGGGCAATTTCTGCAATTGGGATAAGGCCAAGTATCCCTTGAAAAAGATCGACGACGCAGTGTGGGAGGGCTATACCGATTTCGTCTTCCAGCCCTTTGAGCTGTATAAGTTCTATATCAAGACCGCCCAGGGCAAGGATACCTATAAAGCGGACCCCTTCGCCCGCCACTCAGAGACCCGGCCCGGCACGGCCTCCCGCTGGGTGGAGTTGAGCGGCTATGACTGGCACGATGATGACTGGCTCCAGCACAAGACGGAGCATCCCCATTATGAGCAGCCGGTGAATATCTATGAGGTCCATGCGGGCTCTTGGCGGAAATATAAGGACGGCAGCGTCTTTTCCTACGACAAGCTGGGGGACGAGCTCATCCCCTATGTGAAGGACATGGGCTTCACCCACATTGAGTTCATGCCCCTGACCGAGTACCCTTACGATGGCTCTTGGGGCTACCAGGTCATCGGCTATTTTGCCCCCACTTCCCGTTATGGCCAGCCCCGGGACTTTATGCGCTTTGTGGACCGCTGCCACCAAGCGGGCATCGGCGTCATCATGGACTGGGTTCCCGCCCATTTCCCCCGGGACGCGGCGGGCCTGGCCTTCTTCGACGGGACCCCCTGCTACGAGTATGAGGACCCCCGCAAGGGGGAGCACAAGGAGTGGGGCACCCTGGTCTTCGATTACGGCAAGCCCGAGGTGCAGAGCTTCTTGATGTCCAGCGCGGTGTACTGGCTTAAGGAATACCACATCGACGGCCTGCGGGTGGATGCGGTGGCCTCTATGCTGTACCTGGACTACAACCGCCGGGACGGCGAGTGGGTGGCCAACAAGGACGGCGGCAAGGAAAACTACGAGGCGGTGTCTTTTCTGCAGGCCCTGAACGAGGCCGCCTTTGCCGAGGCGCCCCACTGCATGATGATCGCGGAGGAGTCCACCTCCTGGCCCCTGGTGAGCAAGCCCACCTATGTGGGGGGCCTGGGCTTTAACTACAAGTGGAACATGGGCTGGATGAACGACATGCTCCGCTATATGTCCATGGACCCCCTGTTCCGCAGCGGCAATCACGATGCCCTCACCTTCTCTTTCTTCTACGCTTTTTCCGAGAACTTCATCCTGCCCATCTCCCACGACGAGGTGGTCTATGGAAAGGGTTCCCTCATCAATAAGATGCCCGGCGACGACAAGATGAAAGCCGACCAGATGCGGGCTTTTGTCAGCTATATGATGGCCCACCCGGGCAAGAAGCTCCAGTTTATGGGCACGGAATTTGCCCAGAAAAACGAGTGGAATTACGAAAAAGAGCTGGAGTGGGGCCTGCTCCAATATCCCGAGCACCAGCAGGCCCAGGCCTTCTTCCGGGCGGTGAACCAGTTCTACCTCAGCCGTCCCGAGCTGTGGGAGATCGACTTCTCCTGGGAGGGCTTTGAATGGATTTCCAACGACGACTACCAGCAGAGCGTCATCGCCTTCCGCCGCAAGGCCAAGGACGGGCGGGAGCTGGTGGCCGTGTGCAACTTTGTTCCCGTCCAGCGGGAGAACTACTGCATCGGCGTGCCCATTCGGGGCACCTGGGCAGAGGTGTTCACTTCCGACGCGGAAGAGTTCGGCGGCGGCGGCGTGACCAACGGCACCGCCATCAAGACCCAGGATGTGCCCATGCACGGCTGTGACCAGAGTGTTTCCCTGACGCTGCCAGGCTGCTCTGTGTTCTTCCTGGAGTGCGTGAAGAAGACCCCCAAGCGGGTGCGGCGCACCGCCGCGAAAAAGCCGGCGGCCAAAAAGCCAGCCGCCAAAAAGCCAGCCGCCCGCTCGCGGATCAAGAAAGCAGGGGAGCCCACCCCTTAAACTGTATCCCGTTAAAAAAGCCTCTGCTTTCCCCTTTCGCGAAGACTCTTCGGGAAGGCCGCAGCTTTTTGCAATATCATTGAAGATTAGGAGGACGCTAAAATGTTACCCAAACAAGAAGTCGTGGCCATGCTGCTTGCCGGCGGCCAAGGCAGCCGTCTGGGCGTTCTGACGAGAAACCTCGCCAAGCCCGCGGTGCCCTTCGGCGGGAAATACCGCATCATTGATTTCCCGCTTTCCAACTGCGTAAACTCCGGCATCGAGACTGTGGGTGTGCTCACCCAGTATCAGCCCCTGGAGCTCAACGACTACATCGGCAACGGCCAGCCCTGGGACCTGGACAGCAACAATGCAGGCGTGCATGTGCTGCCCCCCTACCAGAAGCAGAAAAAGACCGACTGGTACAAGGGCACTGCCAACGCCATTTATCAGAATATCCCCTTTATCGAGCGGTATAATCCCGACTACGTGGTGGTTCTCTCTGGCGACCACATCTATAAAATGGATTATTCCAAAATGCTCAATTTCCACAAGGAGAAAAACGCCGCCTGCACCATCGCCGTGTACGAGGTGCCCATGGCAGAGGCCTCTCGGTTTGGCATCTTGAATACCAACGAGGACGGCTCTATCTACGAGTTCGACGAGAAGCCCAAAAAGCCCAAGAGCAACAAGGCATCCATGGGCATTTACGTCTTCACCTGGGAAAAGCTTCGCAAGTACCTGGAGGAGGACGAGAACGATCCCAAGAGCCAGAACGACTTCGGCAAAAACGTGCTGCCCGCCATGCTGAACGCCGGCGAGAGCATGTTCGCCTACCGGTTTGAGGGCTACTGGAAAGACGTGGGAACCATTGAGAGCCTGTGGGAGTCCAATATGGACCTGCTGGACCCCAATATCCCCCTGGATTTGAACGATCCCGAGTGGCGCATTTACTCCCGCAACCCGGTCATGCCGCCCCACTATGTGGCCAAGGGCGCAACCATTCAGAACTCCCTGGCGGCAGAGGGCTGCAATGTCTATGGCACGGTGGATTTCTCTGTGCTGTTCGCGGGCGTCTATGTAGCTCCCGGCGCGGTGGTGCGGGATTCCATCATCATGCCCGGCTCCCGCATTGAAGAGGGCGCCACAGTTCAGTACGCCATCGTGGCCGAAAACTCTGTGGTGGGCGCCAACTCTGTGGTGGGCCAGCGGCCCGAGGATATGGAAAATAAAGAAGACTGGGGCGTGGCCGTCATTGGCCCGGGCTGCACGCTGGCTCCCGATACCGTGGTGCCCCCCAAGGCTATGATTGATGCTGAGGAGGTGGAGAAGTGATGCGCGGCAACGATGTAATCGGCATTCTGTTTGCCTATGTACACGAAGAGCGGGTGCGTGAGCTGACCCAGAACCGGGTGATGGCTTCCATCCCCTACGGCGGGCGCTACCGCCTGGTGGACTTCCCCTTGTCCAACATGGTGAACTCCGGAATCAACAAGGTGGGCGTCATCACCGAGCAGAATTACCAATCCCTGATGGACCACTTGGGCTCTGGCAAGTCCTGGGACCTTTCCCGCAAGCGGGAGGGCCTGTACCTGCTGCCCCCCTTTGGCGCAGAGACCATGCGCACAGAGGGGAAGATCAGCTCCCTGGCCTCCATCATGCGGTTTTTGCGCAATTCCAAAGAGGAGTATGTGCTCCTCTCCGACTGCGACACGGTGGCCAACATCGACTATAAAGAGGTGTTTGCCCTGCACACCGCCAAGGAGGCGGACATCACCATTGTCTACCGTCACGGCGTTTCCCCCGATACGGATAAGAACGTGGTTTACACAGTGGACCCTGAGGGCTTTATCCGGGATATGGTGGTCAAGCGGGGCAGCGATACCGACTGCAACTTTGGCATGGGCATGTGCCTCATCGGCCGCAAGCGGCTGATGGCCATGGTGGAGGAGTGCATGGGCCGCAACCTGTATGACTTCGACCGGGACCTGCTCCAGCGCAACCTGCCGGATATGCGGGTCTGTGGCTATGAGTTCACCGGCGCCGCTTACTCTATCTCCTCCCTGGGCAGCTATTTCAAGGCCAATATGGCCCTGATGGAGCCCAAGGTGCGCACCCAGCTGTTTGAGGCCAGCCGCCCCATCTACACCAAGGTTCGGGACGATATGCCTGCCCGTTACGGCCTGGGATCTCAGGTTACGAATTCCATTATCGCCGATGGCTGCCTGATTGAGGGCGAGGTGGAGAACTGCGTGCTCTTCCGGGGCGTGCAGGTTCATAAAGGCGCCAAGCTGCGCAACTGCGTGATTATGCAGGACGCTGTCATTGGCGAAAACAGCCGGCTGGATTATGTAGTGGCCGATAAGGACACTGTGTTCGATCCCAACCGCACGCTGATGGGCTACCAGACCTACCCAGTATTCGTGGCCAAGGGCAGCAAGGTGTAACCGAGCGCGCCCGTCCCATCTTCCCCCCGCGCGGCTCACGGCGGGGCTCCCGGCGGTGCCCGGGAAACGGGATTTTGTGAGCGGAAAGGCTATGGTAACCAAATGAAAGTTTTATTCTGTGCCAGCGAGGCCCTGCCCTTTTCCGCTACTGGCGGTTTGGCAGATGTAGCGGGTTCTCTGCCCCAGGCGCTGCGCTCCCGGCTGATTGGCTGCCGGGTGGTGGTGCCCCTGTATGACGGCATCTCTCAAGAGCTGCGGGACCAGATGCGCTTTGTCACCAGCATCAGTGTGCCGGTGGCTTGGCGGCGCCAGTACTGCGGAATCTTCGAGGCAAAGATCAACAACGTCATCTACTACCTCATTGACAACCAGTATTACTTCAAGCGCCAGGGCATTTACGGCCACTTTGACGACGCAGAGCGCTTTGCCTTCTTCTCCCGGGCCATCCTGGAGATGCTGCCCTATATCGACTTTAAGCCCGACGTCATCCACACCAACGATTGGCAAACCGCCCTGGTGCCTGTTTACTACCGTCTGTTCTACGCCAACAACGAGTGGTACTCCGGCATCAAGACCCTGTTTACCATCCACAACATCCAGTATCAGGGCCAGTATGGCAAGGAAATCTTGGAGGATGTGTTCGGCATTCCCAACTATGAAAGTTCCCTGCTGGAATTCAACAAGGATGTAAACTTGATGAAGGGTGCCATTGAGTGTGCCAATTGGGTTTCCACCGTGAGCCCCACCTATGCCCAGGAGATCCTGGACCCTTGGTTCTCTCACAAACTGGACCCCATCCTGCGGGAGCGCAGCTGGAAGCTCTCCGGCATTTTGAACGGCATTGACACCGTCAATTACGATCCTTCCGCGGACCCCAATATCTATGCCCACTACTCTCGGGAGGATAAGGCGAACAAAGCTGTGAACAAGCAGAAGCTGCAGGAGCGGCTGTGCATCGAGCAGAACCCTGACCTGCCCTTGGTGGGCATGGTTACCCGGCTGGTGTCCCATAAGGGCCTGGACCTGGTGAAAGAGGGCATCGACAACGTGATGGAGTATTCCAACGCCCAGTTTGTGGTGTTGGGTAGCGGTGACCTGGAGTACGAAAATTACTTCAAATGGATGCAGGAAAAGTATCCCGGCCGCTTTGTCATGTGCCTGGGCTTTGTGCCCGAGCTCTCTCGGAAAATCTATGCCGGTGCGGATATTTTCCTGATGCCCAGCAAGTCCGAGCCCTGCGGCCTCTCCCAGATGATCGCCCTGCGCTATGGGACTATTCCTGTGGTCCGCGAGACCGGCGGCCTGAAAGATTCCATCACCGACAGCGGCGACGGCCAGGGCAATGGCTTCACTTTCAAAACCTACAACACCGGCGACATGCTCCATTCCCTGCACCGGGCCATTTACGCCTACAACTCCGATAAGGAGGGCTGGGGCGTGCTGGTGGACCGTGCCATGGGCTGTGACAACAGCTGGGGCAGGTCAGCTAACGAGTATATCCGCCTGTATAAGCAGATCTTAAAGGGCTGATATTTGTTCTCCTAACCAATCTTCAAGGAAGGCTCTCCGGTTTCTCCGGAGGGCTTTTCCTTTTGGAGAAGAGGGGGAAAAGCGAAAGAAACTTGTAAGATGCCTGAAAAATGCCGGAATTCCGGGGAAAAGCGCGCTTCAAGGCTCTCGGGGCCTGTCACTTTCTGTTGTGCCGAAAGGCTTTTCGTGTTATAATACATTCCAAACACTTGACATAACAAAGGAACCCTTTGCCATGATAGAATCCTCTTGGAAAACACGAGCATCCGCCCCCGTGGGGGAGGTGATGGCTGCCTTGCTGGCAGTGCAGCCCCTGCTGGATGTGCTCTCCTATTTTATGGGCCAGGCAGAAGCTACCTGGGTGACCACCGCCCTGCGCACGGTGCTGCTGTTCGCTGTGTGCCTGTACGGCTTTGCCATTACAGAGAACCGCCGGGCCTACTATCTCGCCTATGGCGTGGTGGGGGGCTTTTGGGTGCTGCACATGCTCAATTCCCTGCGCTTGGGATATCAGGACCCGGTGGGGGATGCGGCAGAGTTCTTAAAGCTGGTGCAGTTTCCCCTGTGGACCCTTTCTTTCGTCACTTTTTTCCGCCAGCGCAGGGACCTGGATTACCGGGTTGTGGGCATGCTGGCGTTGAATTTTGGCATCATACTTCTTGTCATCGCTCTGTCCTATGGGGTGGGCCAGCCGGTCTACACCTACGATTATCCGGACCGGGGCGTAGCCATCGGCATTTTGGGCTGGTTTGGGGTGGCCAATTCCCAAAGCTCCATTCTCACCCTGCTGGTGCCGCCCCTGCTGTTGTGGGGCCTGCGCAGCCGTCGGCTGTGGAAGTTCTGCCTGTGCTGCCTTTTAGGCTTTGGGCTTTTGTACTTCACCGGTACACGGCTGACCTATTACGGAGCCATCCTGATCTGCTGCGCGTTTCTGGCGCTGCTGGTGTTGCGCCGGCAGCAGCTGCTGTTCTGCATCCCCTTGGCGGTGGTTTTGGCGGCCCTGGTCCTGTTCCGGGGCGTGTCTCCCATGGCGGAGCGCCAGGCCCTCACGGCGGATTCCTATTCCATTTATCAGGAAAAGGCCGACGCCATCATGGGGGAGGACAAGAACTTTGTCTATACCCCAGGGGAGGAGATTCCCACGGAGGTCCTGGATAAGATCACACAGGTGTACACCCAGGTCTACGGCCAGCCGGGCCTGTATGGGGCCACCCTATTGGAGGACCTGATTGAGGAGTTTGGCCTGGAGAGGGTGATGGAGCAATATGAGTATGCCACCGACCCCCAAACCCTCTACAACACCCGTGTGAAAAAGCTGACCGCCATGGAGATGGTCTGGCAGGATCAGGATTTCCTCACCAAGCTGGTGGGCGTGGAATATGCCCAATGCCATGTGGGCAGCCACATCTACGACCCGGAAAATGACTTTCCGGCCCTGCTGTATTATTACGGCTATGTAGGGGTGGGGCTGTACGGGGCCTTTGCCCTGTACTTCTTCCTCATCTGCCTGAAGGGTCTGGTCCTGGATTGGAAGCGGGTGCTCTGTGTAGAGCTGGGTGTGCCCGCCATGATGTTTGCCCTGATGCTGGGCGGGGCCCAGTTTTCCGGGCAGGTGCTGCGCAAGCCCAGCGTGACAGTGTACGGCTCGGTGGCGGCGGCGTTGCTATATGTATATCTGCACCCCACAGTGGGCACGGCCCGGGCTGTGGAGACAAGGGGATTTGTGGAACGGCTGCGCGGCGGGCGTTCCCGTGGAGGGAACTTGAGAATGGGCAGGAGCCAAGGGGGAACGGTATGAAGAAAATGTATCAAACGATGAAAGAAGCCATTGTGGGAAAGCTGCCTTGGATTGTGGGGGCCATTATTGTCATTCAGCCCCTGCTGGACGTGCTCTCCTACTTTCTGGGGGAGATGGGGAGCAATTCTCTCTCCACCGCTCTGCGTTTTTTGCTGCTGATGGCTGTGGCCCTGCTGGGCTTCCTTGTCAGCGATAGAAAGCGGGTCTATTTCCTCTTCTATGGCGTCATGGGGCTGTTTTGGGTGGCGCACATGGCCAACTGTTACCGCATTGGGTATCAGTCCATGGTGGCGGACACGGCAAATTTCCTGCGCATTATGAACTTCCCCATCTTTGCCCTGTCCTTTGTCACTTTCTTCAAGAAGGGGAAGGGGTTGGGAAAGTCCGTTTGCGCGGCCTTTGCCATCAACTTGGGGGAGATCATCCTCTTCACCGCCCTGCCCTGGCTGACAGGGCACCCTGTCTACACCTATGACACGCTGTACTTGGGAGTGATGGGCTGGTTTGGCGTGGCCAACGCCCAAAGCGCCATCATCGTGCTGGCAGCGCCCTTGTCCCTTTTCTTCTCCTGGAAGAGCGGCAAGTACCCCCTGTTTCTGCTCTCCCTAGTGCTCTCCTTCGGGCTGATGTTCGTCACCGGCACCAAATTCACGTTTTACTCCATCTTCATTGTGGCAGGGGCGTTTATCTTCTTGTTCGTGCTCAACTTCCAGAAGAAGAGCCTGCGCTATGTGCTGCCCCTGCTGGCCGTGCTGGTTTTGGTGGTGGCCTTCCGGCAGTATGCCCCCATGCAGCAGCGTGAGAGCCAGTCTGCTTACGCGCTGAGCAACTATCAGCAGCGTGTGGAGGAAAGCCTGAAAAACACCGGCGCCGATCAGGAAGAGCTGGAGGCCATCAAAGAGGAGCTGGAGCAGTCCGGTTCCGGCGGTGGAAGCGCCGTGGGGGACGAGGTGCGCCTTCAGCGCCTGCGGGACAGCTTGATGGGGGTTTACACCGACCCGGAGGTCTATGGCCCCGTGTTTGAAAACCTGTACGAGCGCTTCGGCGTCTACAACGTGATGGACGCCTACGATTACACCTCCGAGCCCTCCATCCTCTCGGACTCCCGAGTGCGCAAATCCAAGTACGCCAAGCTGATGTGGGAAGAGAAAGATTTTGTCACCCACCTTTTTGGCTTCGAGTACAGCGACATGATTTATAACGGCTCTAACTACGACTTGGAGAACGATTTTCCCGCGGTGTTTTACTTCTGTGGGTACATTGGCTTCGCCCTGTATATGCTGTTCCTTGCCCTGTTTGTGGGGATGATCTTCAAGGCTTTTTTCCAAGAAGTGTCCGCAGCCTGGAGGGAGCAGCAGGGGAAGGGCCGCCGCCTGCCAGTGCGGGGCCTGTGTTCTTTTGGGGGCGGGGTCAAGCGGTTCCTCACCATGGAGATGGGGGCGGTGGGCATGAC
>PPYE01716429.1_pt1 | contig 10997 bp, 9 predicted proteins | sample 1559881 | NCBI WGS metagenome assembly PPYE01 (sample SAMN08240022, study PRJNA423297) | Human gut metagenome, whole genome shotgun sequencing project.
GTCTGCTCCTTTCTACATCCACTTTTGCTCAAAATAGCAGTGCCCGGATTACGATCCATAAGAAAAATATATCGGTTATCGAGGCATTGAAAGAAGTGGAAAAACAAACGAAACTGTCCGTTGGCTACAACGAATCGCAGTTGAAAAACAAACCCTCCATCAATTTGGCGTTGGAAAAGGCTACGTTGGAGAGTTCTCTCAAAGAAATCCTTAGAAATACAGGATATACCTATCAGTTAAAAGGAAAATACGTAATCATCGTTCCGCAAGAAAAACAGGAAGTGGAAACCGCATCTGCCAAACGTATCACCGGACGTGTGCTGGATGATAACGGAGAACCTCTAATTGGGGTTAATGTACATGTTGAAGGAACGAGTGTCGGGTCTATCACGGACATGGACGGTAATTTTATACTCGAAGCTCCTGTAGGAAGCGTGTTGAGTATCAGTTATGTAGGTTATACTCCACAGACGGTAAAAGTGACCGGCCAGAATACGTATAGTGTGCAGCTGGTTTCAGATACAAAACTGTTGAGTGAAGTCGTTGTAACCGCACTTGGTATTAAACGCGAACAGAAAGCGTTGAGCTATAACGTACAACAAGTAAAGTCCGACGAACTGACTCAGATTAAGGATGCTAATTTTGTGAACAGCCTGAATGGTAAAGTAGCGGGAGTTACTATCAATACGAGTTCTTCCGGTGTCGGTGGGGCAAGCAGAGTGGTTATGCGTGGTACGAAGTCCATTGAACAGAGTAGCAATGCTTTGTACGTGATTGACGGTATTCCGATGTATAATTTCGGTGGCGGAGGTGACACGGAATTTGGCTCAAAAGGGGCCACCGAGGCAATTGCTGATATTAATCCGGAAGACATAGAAAGTATTTCCGTATTGACCGGAGCAGCGGCGGCCGCCCTTTATGGTAGTAATGCGGCGAATGGCGCGATTGTGATTACTACGAAAAAAGGACAGGTAGGCAAACTGCAAGTCGGTGTATCAAGTGGCATTGAATGGTTGAATGCTTTTAAGATGCCCGATTTCCAAGGACGTTATGGTACAGGAAGTAATGGTAAAACAGGAAATTCCAATATTTATAGCTGGGGACCAAAGCTGACCCCGGCTGCTCAAACAGGATATGAACCGGATGATTTTTTTGATACGGGTGCGGTATATACAAATTCCATTACGCTGTCTACCGGAACAGATAAAAATCAGACTTTCTTTTCTGCAGCTGCCGTCAATTCGGCAGGGATGGTTCCCAACAATAGGTATAACAGATATAATTTTACTTTCCGTAATACGACCAGTTTCTTGAATGATAAGATGAAACTGGATGTAAGTGCAAGCTATATTCTCCAGAACGACCGTAATATGACCAATCAGGGGCAGTACTCCAATCCATTGGTTTCTGCTTATCTTTTCCCTCGTGGAGACGATTTCTCTATCGTGAAGAATTTCGAGCGTTGGGATGAAGCGCGAAAGATCAGTGTACAGTTCTGGCCACAGGGCGAAGGTGACCTCCGTATGCAGAATCCTTACTGGATTGCTTACCGTAATCTCCGTCTGAACAACAAGAAACGTTATATGGCTTCGGCAGGTTTGAGTTACCAGATTCTTGACTGGCTGAACGTGGCAGGGCGTGTCCGCATCGACAATACTCATAGCGAATATGAAGGTAAACTCTATGCAAGCAGTAGTAATACGCTGACTGACGGTAGTACGCAGGGACATTATACGGTAAACAACGGACAATATTCACAGACGTATGCCGATGTGCTGGTGAACATCAACAAACGTATTCAGGATTTTACGATAGTTGCCAATATTGGTGCCAGTTATAGTGGAGTGACTAGTAAAGAATTGGGCTACGCCGGACCGATACGCGAAACGGGTATTCCTAATTTGTTCAATGTCTACGATCTTGACAACGCAAAGAAACGTGCTACGCAGGTAGGGTGGCGTGAAGCGACCGAGTCAGTTTTTGCCAGTGCCGAAGTAGGGTGGAAAAGTATGCTCTACCTCACCGTGACAGGACGTAACGACTGGGCTTCCCAGTTGACGCATTCTCCGCAGGCTTCTTTCTTCTATCCTTCCGTAGGACTTTCGGTAGTCATCACTGAAATGTTGAAACTGCCCGATTGGGTGGATTATCTTAAAGTACGCGGATCGTTTAGTTCTGTCGGTAATCCTTATCCGCGTTTTCTTACTTATCCTACTTACTCGTATGATGCCAATAAGCAAGACTGGAAATCGCAGACGAATTATCCCATTGGTAAATTATACCCCGAACGTACCGACTCGTGGGAGATAGGGTTGGATGCAACCTTATTTAAAGATTTCAAGTTGAGCGGATCATTCTATTACGCTAATACTTACAATCAGACATTCGACCCGCGGCTTCCCGTATCGTCAGGATACGATAAACTGTATGTGCAGACAGGATATGTACGTAACTACGGTTTCGAGGCTATGTTGTCTTATGGACATCGTTGGGGAGATTTCAGTTGGGACAGCAGTTTTACATTCTCGGCCAACAAGAATGAAATCGTAGAATTGGTAAAAGATTACGTTCATCCGGAAACGGGCAAGACATACAATGTGGATAAACTGGAACTCAAAACCGATGAAGGACGCGGATTCGGAAAGGCGAAATTTATCCTGAAAGAGGGTGGTACTTTGGGTGATCTTTATACACATGCCGATTTGAAACGTGATATTAACGGTAATATACTGATCGACGATAGCGGCAATGTGACAGCCATCGACAATGCAGGTGATATCAAGTTGGGAAGCGTACTTCCTAAGGCAAATCTGGCTTGGAATAATAGCTTTTCTTATAAAGGTATCAATGCCGGTTTCCTGTTGACAGCCCGTCTGGGAGGAATCGTTTATTCGGCAACACAGGCCTATCTTGATCTCTATGGAGTATCTGAAACCTCTGCTGCCGCGCGTGATGCCGGAGGGGTGTGGGTGAATGGGCGCAGCCGGGTGAATCCACAGAGTTTCTATGAGGTAGTAGCTTCGCAGAGCGGATTGCCTACTTACTATACTTATAGTGCTACCAACTTGCGACTGCAGGAGGCACATATCGGTTATACTATTCCGCGTCGCTGGCTAGGCAATGTTTGTGATATCAATGTATCCCTTGTGGGAAGAAATCTCTGGATGATCTACTGTAAAGCCCCTTTCGATCCTGAAGCAGTAGCTACTACGAACAACTATTATCAGGGAATCGACTACTTCATGATGCCGAGTACCCGGAATATAGGTTTCAATATAAAGATTAACTTCTAAATACTATGATGGACATGAAACGAATATATAACATTCTTCTGATAATGATCCTTTCATTATTTCTGCTCCCGTTGGGCGGTTGTTTCGACAGTGATATCAACCGGAGTATGTATGAAGCGGACGGAGAAGAAATGCAGCGTGAGAATCATATTGTCGGTGCTACGCTCAAAGGAATGCAGGGGTTGGTTATCCCTACACGTGAGCACCTTTACCAGTTTATGGATGCCATGGCAGGAGGAGCTTATGGTGGCTATCTGGAGGGAATCGTAGACACTTGGGTGATGAAATTCTCCACTTTCAATCCCGAACAGGGATGGCTGAAATCTCCATTTGCCGATCCGATCAAAGATATGTATCCGCAGTATCGTGATATGCTGAACAAGACGGATGATCCTGTGGCTTTAGCTTTCGGTAAAATCCTCCGTGTCTGTATCATGCATCGTGTGACGGATATTTATGGTCCGATTCCTTACTCGAAGATGATGGATAATGATAATTCGGGTGAAGATTTGGCTGTCCCTTATGATTCGCAGGAACAAGTATATACACAGATGCTGAAGGAACTGGAAGAAGCGGATAAAGTGCTGGAAGAAAATAAAGACTTGTCGTCCGAGGCTTTCCGCAAATTGGAAGATCTGTATTACGGAAATATTTCCAAATGGCGTAAGTTTGTACATTCCATGCAACTTCGTATTGCCATGCGTATGAGCTATGTCAATCCTACTGAAGCACAACGTATTGCTCAGGAGGCTGTAGAAGCCGGAGTGATTGAATCGAATGAGGATAACGCCATGCTTCATGTGGCGGAGAACCGTTCGGAATTGTTATTTAATAATTGGAATGACTACCGTATCAGTGCCGATTTGGTTTCTATTATGAAAGGTTATGAAGATCCGCGTTTGGATAAGATGTTTGTCAAAGGGGTGCAGACAGTCGATCAGGATGGCGAGAAAGTCGATGTATACGACTATTATGGTGTACGTATCGGCATATTCACCCAGAAGAAAGACGACATGATTAATCTTTACTCGAAGCAGGTGATTTCCAGCACCGACCCGTATCTCTGGATGAATGCGGCGGAGGTGACTTTCCTTCGTGCCGAAGGCGCGTTGCGTGGTTGGGATATGGGAGGTGATGCGCAGGCATTGTATGAAAAGGCGATTGCCCTTTCATTCGAAGAGCGCGGCGGAACCACCGGAGCGGACCGATATGTGAAGGATACAGAGAAAAAGCCTATAGACTATGTGAACCCGATGGACGGGGCTGATATAAAGTATAGTCATTCGGCTGTAAGCACCATTACGATTGCTTGGGAACCTGGAGCGGAGAATTTTGAACGGAACCTGGAGCGTATCATTACTCAAAAATGGATTGCAATATTCCCGCTGGGACTGGAAGCATGGGCGGAACATCGTCGTACGGGCTACCCGAAGTTGTTGCCTGCCGTGGAGAATAAAGACCCCAACAATAGTGTGAATGTAACGATCGGTCCCCGTCGTCTGCCTTTCCCTGCCGATGAATATACGGGGAATCCGAAATACATAGATCAAGCTGTACAAATGCTGAATGGTCCCGATGCCGCAGGAACTAAACTTTGGTGGGATAAGAAAGACCATTCCATTGAGAATAGTCAATCTTCAAACTAGAACGAACCTTTAAATCAATGAGATTATGAAATATAAATCAATCTTTAAGTTATGCCTACTGACTACTTTCCTGTCGGTTGCCACCATCAGTTGCGACGACTGGACGGAAATGGAAATACACGATAGTCAGGTGAATGGGTTTAAGGAACAGAATCCGCAAGAATATGCGGCATATACGCAGAATCTACGTGCGTATAAGGCAACGAAACACGCTGTCGTTTATGCCCGGTTAGATAATGCTCCAGAAGTATCTATCGGTGAGAAGGATTTTCTTCGTGCGTTGCCGGATAGTATCGATATAGTAACGATGCGTAATGCAGACCGTCTTTCCGAATATGACCGGGAGGATATGAAGTTGGTACGTGAGGATTATGGAACGAAGGTGCTTTACTATATAGATTGCACGGCTAAAGATAAACAGAATACCTCTATTACCTCTGCTGTTGAGGCAGTGCGTACAGGGACATTTGACGGGATTGCCCTCGGTTCGGAAGGCTCTGCGGTAGATGTTTCGGTGTTAAAGCCACTGGTAGATGCTTTGGGACAGACACCGTGTCTGTTAGTTTTTGAAGGTACCCCTTCATTGTTGCCGGAAGGGCAGCGCAGCCTTTTCAACTATTTCGTACTTGATATTTCCGCTGCATCCGATGAATATGATATAGAAACCTCCGTGCTCTATGCCACCGGATATGGCAAGGCCGCACCGGATCGTCTGCTGTTGGCCGTCACTCCTGACGGTACATTAACCGACAATAACGGAGTGACGCGCAATGCCATCGCCGGAGCTGCTTACGGTGTTCTCAATATGGAAACGCCATTGGGAGGTATTGCTATTTACAATATCTCTGCCGATTACTACGATACTGATATTATTTATAAACAGACCCGTGGAGGTATTCAATTCCTGAATCCTACTTCGGTTCATTAAACGATGTAAGCTATGAGAATACATAAACTCTATCAGTGCTTTGCAGCTGCAGTTTTGTTATTTCTGCCGGTTGCCTGTGATAATACGGATTACAGCGAAAAGTCACCGTTTGATAATTCGGCATACCTGAATGTGGCTGCTAGTAAGAATACGGAAACTTTTACTTTTAATCGTAAAGTAACGAGCCAGACGAAAACGTTTACAGTGAAATTGTCATATCCTGCAGGGGATGATTCCAAGGTAAGTTTAAAGGTAGATCCTTCATTAGTCGGTGTATATAATGCGAAGAATGACACTCATTATGAGATGTTGCCTGCCGAACATTATCAATTATCGCAGGAGTCCGTTACAATTCCTGCCGGAAAAACGACTTCGGAAGACATCAGTATTCGATTCTTGAAACTCGACGAACTGGAGATTGACGCCACTTACCTCTGTCCGCTTTCTATTGGCGGGGCTGAAGGAGTGGGAGTAATGGACGGCTCACGCACAATGTATTATCTGGTGCGTCGCTCTAGTGCTATAACAACGGCAATGAATCTCAAGAATGTCTATGTTACCGTTCCAGGATTTGATAAGGGAAGTGCGACGGCGGATGTTGTGAATAATCTAAGCGCTGTGACGATGGAGGCGATTATACGGGTGAACACGTTTGACGAAGGCACCGAAATCTCTTCCATTATGGGCATTGAAATGTATCTTCAAATGCGTTTGGGAGACGCTAACTTCCCTCGCCAGCAGTTGCAGGTACAGACTACTTTTGGTAAATTTCCCGAAGCGAGCAAGACCAAACAACTGCAAGCCGGTGAATGGTATCATGTGGCGTTGACATGGGATTTGGCTACTAAGACTATCGCTTATTATGTAAACGGGCAGTTGCAGAGCATTAGTATCAATCATGGTAAAAGTGACCTGACTAGCATCAGTTTGGGTGATAAAGTGCCTGATGATGAATTTGGAAATGGTGGAGATCACAATTTCTACTTCGGTCGTTCTTATACAGAGTCACACGACTTGAGTCGTCAGTTTAACGGTGAAATCTGTGAAGCCCGTATCTGGAGCATAGCCCGTACACAAGAGCAGATTTGTCAGAATATGTATGATATTCCTAACCCGACCGAAGAACCTACTTTGTGTGCCTATTGGAAGTTCGATGAGGGAACAGGGTTGGAAGTGGAAGACCGGACTGGACATGGGAACAATGCGAAAGTGGTTCCTTATTGGAAAGCAAGCGACCACGTGGAAGCTTATAGTAAAACAGATGCCGAATTATGGCCTAGCGGAATAGAGGTTCCGAAGATTAACAATGAACAATAAGCTAAAAAGGAGATAAGTGATGAAAAAGATAATACAATATATGTGTACTGTAGCGGGGTTGCTGTTAATGCTCTTGTCTTGTCAGGACGATGCTATGATAATCAATCCCGATGTTACACATGGACAGTCAACTGAAGGTGTAGAAACTGCCAATGGTAAGGGTGCTTTGAATAGTACGCTTTGCCCGGAGAGTAAGATTGTATTGCTCAGTATCGGAGATCCAACTTTGGAAGGACGTGATGAAACAGATTTAGGAAGGAAAGATGAACTTTGCCTTATCCTTCCAAAGCCACTTGAAAAGGATATTACTTTGAAGATTGCTATGGAGGATGCTTATGCAAATAATGAAACGATGAAAAATGGTGGCAGTTATACAAGCTTTGTAGTAGAGACATTCCGTAGAGAGTATAAAATAAAGACTCAAGGTTCTGATTTTAATATTCCAGGGAATAACGGATTAGGAAATACCTTATCGCTAAACGGAGGAAAAGAAGCCATTGTAACTATACGGGCGGGAGAACGGAAGTCAGAGAAGGTTGAATTGCTTTTTGAAAGAGAATATCTAAGTAGCAACTATACTTATCTTTTCCCGATTCAGGCTGTTGAGGTGGAAACAGGGGAACTTATTGATCAGATATATTACATCATTAGTCCTGTTGAAGATCAAAAGGAGATAGGAGAAAAGCCGGGCACTGTAATAGCTTACATAGACACGGAAGTCATGAATCCTTTGATTGCAGCTCAGTTTTCGCTTAGTGTCGATTTTTTTGATATGAGTGAAGGGTTTGAGGAAACGAACATTTATAAAGGTCCCTTATTGGATATTTTGAATGTACGTACGGCTTTTTTGAAAGAAGTACAAGGACACGCGACACTGACCTATACGACTGATATGGAGTATGTACTGAAAAATCATAGTCACTATCTGCGGCCTATGCAAGAGAATGGGTTGAAAGTCTGTCTTGCCATTATGGGTGGCGGAACCGGATTGGGATTCGCAAACTTGACAGATGCACAAATTAGTGACTTTGCGGCACAAGTACAAACAGCTGTCAGCCTTTATGATTTAGATGGTATTAATCTTTGGGACAAAGGAGCAGGTTATGGCTGGAATTCCGGAAAAGAAATATGGGACTATATTTCTCAGGGATATAGCCGCCATGTCTCAAGAGGAACAGGTGGACTTGATGGAAAATTCCATAATAGGCGAATATATGAACATGATGCGGTTTACTCCACTTAGTGGAACAGATGTGGTGGTGGGAGCAGATATCCCTTACATGGATTATGGAAAAGAGAGCGTATGGAATGATCCTTGGGCGACATGGATTTTATGTAAATATCCTGCGCCAGAAGATTTTTCAAGCTCCACAATGGCGCAAACAGAAGTACCATACTCGGTAAGAGATTATTATATGTTTCAGAAAGATTGGTAAATAAGTACATGGATTGAACATAAAGAAAAGGCTACATTATTTTAATTGCATCTTGTGTATGGAAAATAATGTAGCTTTGCAAGCAGTAACGAATTGTAATGCCTTTTGAAATGATGGATAATTTATTTAGATATTCTTTATAAAATCTGGTTAGCTGACAACAAAGACGATAAGAGCGGTCGCCTCGAATCGCTATCGCTACTTTCTACGCCGGCACGAAACCTGATGTAGAAGGCGGTTCCGACTCCGGCGACAGAGGGGGAAGAGGCTCCCGCCCCTGTGACATAAATGTTTCTTAGACGATGGAGCATTGCTCTGTCAGCTTATGCAGAAAGGCTGCATAGCTCTATACATGCATCATGTATAGAGTTGTGCAGCCTTCGTGTATAGAGGGTTGTGCATGATAAGTGCATAACTCTGATATTTTTTCTTGTTTTGCTCTCTTTTTCATCAAAGACTCATGTATATAGCCATATTTGAGTTTAGTATTCAGCTATCTTTTTCGCAATATCTTTTTTATAGTACTAATTTATTGGTACTTTTGTCTCTACCGAAAGAAAAAATCGTCGATTATGGCAAGAATAACAATTCCATACGCAGTGACCGATTTCGCAGACCTTCGCGAACGTGGCTTCTATTATGTTGATAAGACAAATTATATTCCGGGACTTGAAGACTACAATGCTCCTGTTTTTCTCCGTCCCCGCCGTTTCGGGAAAAGTCTGCTCATCTCCAGCCGGCTCACTACTACAACCGTACAAAGGCGAATCGTTTTGAAGAACTCTTCGGCGGTACCTGGATTGGCGAACATCCTACGAAAGAGCATAATCAATATTTGGTGATTCGTTATGACTTCTCGGCTATGGTGATGGCGAATGATATGGAAGGACTGGCAAAGAACTTTGACGCCTTGAATTGCAGCCCTGTAGAAATAATGGTGAAGCATAATCGCGATTTGTTTGGTGATTTTCAATTTACCAATTGGGGGAATGCGTTCCAGATGCTTGAGGAAGCTCTTGCCTATATCCATTTGTACGGACTTCCCAAAGCCTATATTCTGATTGACGAATATGATAATTTCACCAATCAACTGCTTACTTCCTATAACGATCCACTTTATGAGAAAGTGACCACCAGCGACAGTTTTCTTCGTACCTTCTTTAAAGTGATAAAGAAAGGCATAGGCGAAGGTACTGTCCGTACCTGTTTCTGCACGGTGTATTGCCTATCACCATGGACGATTTGACTATCGGTTATAACATTGCGGAAATTCTTACCTTGGAACCGTCTTTCCTTAATATGCTTGGTTTCACCTATGAAGAAACGAAGACATACTTGCGTTATGTACTTGATAAATATACTCCCGGTGCAAGCGAAGAAAGTTTCGAGGAAATCTGGCAGCTGATTGTGAGCAACTACGACGGTTATCGTTTCAGCCCCATCGGCGAACGTCTTTTTAACTCCACTATCCTAACTTGTTTCCTTAAGAAATTTGCTGCTAATGCCGGAAGTATTCCGCCCTAACCGAACCGCTGTCGGAACATGTGGAGCAAGTGAAAGGCTATGCCGAAGACACGAAAAGGAAATTTCCCAATTATCATGTCCGTTCGTATGTAGTGTATATCTGTGCCAACAAAGGATGGAAATGCTGGGAAGTTTAGTATGAGCCATTTATGAAGTCGTATATGGGAGGTTGCAACTGTATGTTCCCGATTTTTTCCTTCTTCATGCGGTCAATGAGAAATAATCGTGTAACTTTGTAGACTGTTAGTGTAAAAAACAAGAAGAGAAAAAATGATAGTTTGCATAGCCGAAAAGCCATCAGTAGCACGCGATATAGCCGAAGTACTCGGCGCTCATACCAGAAAAGAAGGATATATAGAAGGAAACGGATACCAGGTGACCTGGACATTCGGGCATCTTTGTACCCTGAAAGAGCCGCATGAATACACGCCTAACTGGAAATCATGGAATTTAGGTAGCCTGCCAATGATTCGAAGAAGCTATCCGGGAAGGGTTTGCGAAGCTGAAAGATCAGACAGATTTTCAGTCACTCTATGAAGCCGGACTTTCTCGTGCGATGGGTGACTGGCTATTAGGGATGAACGCCACCCGTCTTTACACCATTAAATACGGTCAAAATAAACAGGTACTCTCTATCGGTCGTGTACAGACACCGACTCTGGCACTGATTGTCAACCGTCAGTTGGAAATAGCTAATTTCGAACCCAAGCAATACTGGGAACTGAAAACCAACTATCGGGATACCACTTTTTCCGCACTTATCCGCAAAAGTGATGAAGAAATTGCTGCGGAAGAAGAAAAGAACGGTGGAAAAAAGAAAATAGATAATCCGGGTATCGACCCTATCGCTAAC
>PPYE01385729.1_pt1 | contig 10993 bp, 9 predicted proteins | sample 1559881 | NCBI WGS metagenome assembly PPYE01 (sample SAMN08240022, study PRJNA423297) | Human gut metagenome, whole genome shotgun sequencing project.
CGGCGAGCGAGGTGCGGCAGATGCTAAGCCAAAAGCGCAGATAATACTGGATGTCTTATCGAGCATTTTGGCAACGCAGGTGCCGTGCCGCAGCCGCCGGAGCGGTGCTTAAGCCGTCAGGCGGGAATTGTGCGGTGTTGCCTAAAGAGAAAGAGGAGAATTTAGTATGACGATTGTACACAATCCTATCCTACCCGGATTCTATCCGGATCCATCAATCTGCGCGGTGGGGCGCGATTTTTATCTGGTGAACTCGACGTTCGCCTATTTCCCCGGCGTGCCGATTTTCCACAGCCGCGACCTGGCACACTGGCGCCAGATCGGTAATGTGCTGACGCGCCCCTCGCAGCTGCCGTTGGACAGCTGCCGCCACTCCCGTGGCATCTATGCGCCGACACTCCGCTACCATGACGGCACATTTTATCTCATAACAACGAATATTTCTTGTGGTGGAAACTTCATCGTGACCGCCCAGGACCCCGCAGGCCCATGGTCGGAGCCGTATTGGCTGGGCGACGTCGCCCAGGGTATCGACCCAAGCCTGCTGTTTGACGACGATGGCCGCTGCTATTATGTGGGAAACCGCCCTAATCCCGCAGGCGAGCAATACGGAGGCGATTGGGAAATTTGGGCGCAGGAATTGGACTTGACCACGATGCGGCTGACGGGGGAGAGCCATGCTTTGTGGAAAGGTGCGCTGCGGGACGTCATCTGGCCCGAAGGTCCACACCTCTATAAAAAGGACGGGATGTATTACTTGATGATCGCTGAGGGCGGCACCGGGCCGAACCACAGTGTGTCGGTAGCACGCAGCAAACACGTTTTTGGCCCGTATGCCGGCAATCCGAACAATCCTATTCTGACCCACCGCCACTTGGGCTCACAGTACCCCGTGACCTGTGTTGGACATGGTGACCTTGCCGCCGATGCGGAGGGAAACTGGTATATGGTTATGCTGGGAATGCGCCCCTGCGGCGGTCATACCCTTATGGGCCGCGAAACATTCTTAGCCCGCGTGGAGTGGCAAAACGGCTGGCCTGTTGTGAATCCGGGCATCGGAAAGTTGGAGGAAACATTCCCGGTGCCCCTGCCGGAAGAACGCACTGCAGAGACGCCCTTGGTATACACTTTCCCTACGCCGGAGTTGCCGCCGGAGTTTCTAACGCTGCGCGGGCCTGTGCCGTGGCAGGCCGACGGACGCCTTCTGCTGCCGCTTTTGCCTGCCGCCCTACATGACCTGCACACGCCCGCCTACGCGGCGTTGCGCGTCTGTGGAGTAGACTGGCAGGCAGAGACGCAGTTGGACTTCACGCCACGCACACAATTTGAGACTGCGGGCCTTGCCTATGTGCAGAGTAGTTTTTCCCATCTGCGCATAGAAAAAGTGCTTACAGACGATGGCTTTGCATTGCGCTTGACGACCCGTGAAAACGACAAAGATAAAATTTTGGCCGAGCAGTCCATCCCCGACGGGCCGCTGATTCTGCGGCTGATTGCCCACAGGTTGCATATGGCTGTGTATTATGTGGTGGGCGGCAGCACTGCCTGCCTGGCCGATGCTATCGACCTACGTCCCTACAGCACAGAGTCTGCGGGAGGCTTCACCGGATGCACGGTAGGCATGTACGCCAGCGCAAATGGAGCGATAAGCGATAGCAAAGCTTCCTTCTCGTGGTTTGCCGTGCGGAATCTGTAATAAAATAGGCTGCCCCGCATAAAAGACGGGACAGCCTTCGGCACATAATTTACACCGTATCGAATTTGAAAGTCGTCTGCGACGCATGCCAATTATGGGAGTGCCATCGACCATCTGAAATACCGGCACGATGAGTTTCATCTGGTTCCCGTTCTGGATGAAAGCGGGAATATAGCTGGAAAAAATTTTATAGAGAACGCACGGACGAAAAATATTCCGGAAATCCATGTACAAATGATGGCGAACGGCAACCGAACAACAGACAGCACAAAAGCACCCCCTGCACCAAAAGCACAATGCTTTCCGGTGCAGGGGGTGTTGTGGTTCAGTTCAGCCGGTCAGCCAAAACCATCAATCTTCGATCGTGATTTTGGTGATGACAGGCATCTGTTTGGGCTTGTTCCAGGTTTCAGGGCCGTAAGTGGGCTGGTTGGCAATGGCGTCCAGCACATCAAAACCGCTCTCCATTTCGCCAAAGGCGGCGTAACGGCCGTCCAGCTTGGCAGCATCCTTGTGAACAACAAAGAACTGCGTGCCGGCGGTATCAAAGTCATCATCGCGCGCCATAGAAAGGGCACCGCGGATATGCTTGAGCGGGTTGTTGACGCCATTTTCCGTAAACTCGCCCTTAATATGCCAATCACTGTCCGTCATGATGTCATTGTCCGGCGAACCGCCCTGAATGACATAATCCTTAACGATGCGGCACCAACACAAACCATCATAAAAACCGCTGCGTGCAGTTTTCACAAAGTTTGCCACGGTGAGGGGGGCATATTCCGGGTACAGCGTAAAAACCATAGTACCAAAGTCCCTGGTTTCAATCGTGCAGCGCATTAGCCGACCTTCACATCCTTGAAGAACAGGTTGCCGGAAGCAGTCATGTAGAAACCGCTGATGTTGTCATGCATCAGGTAGTTGTTGGACTTGTAGTACAGGGGCAGAACAGCGTAATCGTTGGAAACGATAGCGTCAGCCTGCAGGGTCAGCTCAGCAGCCTTGGCCGGATCGTTCTCAGCCTTGACCTGCTCAACCAGAGCGTCATAATCGGCGTTGGAATAGAACAGGTTGTTGGAAGAATCGCCGGTCTTGCACAGGGGCAGGAAGCTCATGGGGTTCACGTAGTCAGCGCTCCAGCCCATGGCAGCAACCTGATAGTTGCCTTTCTGAACGTCGTCATAGAAGATGCTCCACTCGTTGGAGGAAACTTCAACATTGATGTTCAGGTTGTTCTTCAGCATTTCAGCCATAGCTTCAACGACCTTCTTGACGGTGTCGTTGTCGTAGTAGCTCAGGGTCAGAGTGGGGAAGCCTTCGCCGTTGGGGTAGCCAGCCTCTGCCAAGGCAGCCTGGGCGCCCTCAACGTCAGCGGTAGCGGACAGGCCAAAGCTTTCGCGGCCTTCGGTGATATCCTTGCCATCAACAGAGTAGCCGGGGGCCAGGAAGCTGTAAGCAGGCTGTGCATCGACCTGCACAACGTTGTCGATGATGGACTGACGGTCGATGGCCAGGCAGATTGCCTTGCGGACCAGAACGTTGTTCACAGGCTCGGCAGAGCAGTTGAAGTCATAGTAAACAGTGCCGTAGCTGGGGCTGGTCTGCACACCGGCATTCTCGGCCTTCAGGCGGGCAAAGTCAGAGGAAGGAATGCTGGCAACGCCGTCAACCTCGCCGGACTCGTAAGCGGTCAGAGCAGTTGCCTGATCCAGAACGTAGCGGAAGGTGACCTTCTGCAGGGAGACATTCTCAGCATCCCAGTAGTTCTCGTTCTTTTCCAGAATGACGTTTTCGTTCATGCTCATGCTGGCGATCTTGAAGGGGCCGTTGCAGATATAGGTATCTGCTTCGGTGGACCACTTGTCGCCGTTGGCTTCAACGGTGGCCTTCTGAACAGGGGAGAAGGTCCACATGCTCAGGATGTCGATGAAATAGGAGGTGGGCTGGATCAGGGTGATCTCCAGGGTCTTGTCGTCCAGAGCCTTCACGCCCAGGTCGTCAGCGGTGGCGGTGCCGTCGTAATACTCCTGAGCATTCTTGATGTAATCGGTAGCCATGCTGACGTACTGTGCGGCGGTGGCCGGGGTCAGAACGCGCTGAATGGTGTAAACGTAATCTTCAGCGGTCAGGTCGCTGCCATCGCTCCACTTCAGGCCGTCGCGCAGGTGGAAGGTGTAGGTCAGGCCATCGTCGCTGATATCCCAGCTTTCAGCGTTGCCGGGAACCAGGGTGCCGGTGCTGTCATAGGTAACAAGGCCTTCGAAGCAGTTGATCAGAACATACTGTGCGAAGGAGTTGTTGGTCACGCTCGGATCCAGGCCATCGGGAATGTTGTTCAGAACAAAGGTCAGTTCCTGGGCGGCATCACCGGTAGACTCGGAGGAAGCGGTGGTGGAAGTTGCTTCGCTGCTGGCAGCAGAAGAAACATCGGAGATGTTCTGGGGCTCATTGGAAGCGCCGCAGGCGCTGAGCAAGGAGACCGCCAGCGTGCCGGCAAGAGCGGCACTGATGACTTTCTTTTTCATGTGTATCCCCCTCGAAAAAAAATAATGTATGTTTGCCGTTCCTTTGCACCGGCAGGGCGCAGCAAACCGGGCAGGGGAGCCAAAACGGAACAGCACCATGTTGCATATCCCGCTTTGGCCGCCGGTACCCGTTTGCGGCAGGCTGCCGGAACAAGAAACGGAGAAACCAAAATAAAAAGGCTTAATACAGGTGGCAGGCCACAAAATGGCCGGGTGCGGCTTCCTTCATGGCCGGGGTCTGCTCGCTGCAAATGGGCTTTGCATAGGGGCAGCGGCCACAGAACCGGCAGCCGGGTTTCGGGTTGACCGGGCTGGGCAGATCGCCCTCCACACCGGCGCTCGCATGGGCGCGGGCCAGCTTGGGGTCCGCGATGGGAATGCAGCTCAGCAAGCCCTTGGTGTAGGGGTGCAGCGGGTTTTTGTAGATCTCTTCGGAATCGCTGCTTTCCACCAGCTGGCCCAGGTACATCACGCCGATATCATCCGAAACGTAACGCACCATCGAAAGGTCGTGGGCGATAAACAGGTAAGAGGTACCTTCGGCCTGCTGGTAGTCACGCAGCAGGTTGACGACCTGCGCCTGAATGGAAACGTCCAGTGCGGAGATGGGCTCATCACAGATGACCAGCGCGGGGTTCAGCACCAGGGCGCGGGCAATGCCGACGCGCTGGCGCTGGCCGCCGGAAAACTCGTGGGCATACCGTCCGGCGTGTTCTGCCGTCAGGCCAACGCGGTTCAGCATGGCAAAGACTTTTTCGTCAACTTCCTGCTTGCTTTTGCAAACATGGTGGGCTTTCAGCGGCTCGGCAATGATATCGCGCACCGTCATACGGGCGTTCAGCGAAGCATACGGATCCTGGAAGATCATCTGCATGTTGCGGCGCACCGGCTGCATCTGGCGGGGCTTGAGGTGGGCAATATCCTGTCCGTTGAAGATGATCTTGCCCTGCGAAGGCTCATAAATGCGGATGATGGTGCGTGCGCAGCTGCTTTTGCCGCAGCCAGACTCGCCAACCAGGCCAAAGGTGCGGCCGCGGCGCAGCGTAAAGTTGACGTCATCTACTGCATGAACTTCCGCGTGCGGGCCGACAGAAAAGAATTTTGTCAGGTGCTCTACCTGAAGAATGGGCTGTTCCATTAGTGTGCCTTCCTTTCGGCTTCTGCCAGTTTTTCATGCAGAGGATTGCCCTCGGCCGGGGCGTCCGGCTGCAGCAGCCAGCAGCGTGCCTGACGGCTGCCAACCTGGACAAACGGCGGGCACTCGGCTGCGCAGATGTTGCGCGCAAACTGGCAGCGGGAGGCAAACGGGCAACCCTTGGGGGGCTTGGTCATATCCGGCGGGCTGCCGGGGATGGACTGCAAGCGCTCGCTCTTATCCTTGGTCAGGCCGGGGATGGAGGCCAGCAGGCCCATGGTGTAGGGGTGCAGCGGGTTTTCAAACAGATCGTTGATCTCCGCTTCCTCCATCACAAGGCCGCCGTACAGAACAACAACGCGGTCGCACAGCTCAGCCACAACGCCCAGGTCATGGGTGATAAAGATGATGCTGGTGCCGTATTCCTCCTGCAGGGAGCGCATCTGTTTCAAAATCTGGTGCTGGATGGTCACATCCAGGGCGGTGGTTGGCTCGTCCGCAATCAGCAGGTCGGGGTGGTTGGCCAGCGCCATGGCGATCATGACGCGCTGGCGCATACCGCCGGAAAATTCATGCGGGTAGGATTTCAGCCGCTTTTCGGCTTCGGGAATACGTACTTCGCGGAACAGCTCCAGCGTGGCAGCCTGCAGCTCGTCGCGCTTCATCTCCGGGTGGTGTACATGGATCATTTCGGCAACCTGTTTGCCAACGGGAATCAGCGGATTCAGGCTGGACATGGGGTCCTGAAACACCATGGCGATCTTCTGGCCGCGGATTTCGCGCATCTGCTTATCGCTGACTTTGGTCAGGTCGGTGCCTTCAAATTCAATTTTGCCGTTTTTAATGCGGGCAGTATCGGCCAGCAGGCGCAGGATGGACATGGAAGTAACGCTTTTGCCGCTGCCGGATTCACCAACGATACCAAGGATCTCGCCCTTATGCACTTCAAAGCTGACGCCGCGCACAGCCTGCACTTCGCCGGAGGAAGTCATAAAGGAGGTTTTCAGATCCTCTACCTTCAAAATCGTCTCGCTCATTTTGCTCTCCTTACTTCTTCAGCTTCGGGTCCAGTGCATCACGCAAACCATCGCCGACAAAGTTAAAGGCAAACATGATCACACAAATCATCAAAGCAGGGATCAATAGCTCGTGCGGGCTGGTGCGCAGGTTGGCAGATGCATCGTTGCACATGGTGCCAAGGCTGGCCAGCGGGGGCTGCAGGCCGATGCCCAAATACCCCAGGAAAGCCTCCATAAAGATGGCAGAGGAACCAATGGTTTTGGCGGCAAGAACGAATTCCTGCTGCTTCAGGCTCAGGATCTGGCCGCGCACAACACGGGCCATATCCACCCAGTACACGCTGCCCAAGGCAACAATGATGCTCTGGATACCGGCACCCAGCACCTGCATGATCAGGATAACATACAGCGTCAGGGGAATGGTGGAGATAATATCCACAATACGCATCATGATCATATCCACGGTGCCGCCCAGGTAACCGGAAATACCGCCGTACAGAATGCCGATGATGAGGTTGACGAACGCAGCCATCAAGGCAACCAGCATGGAAATGCGGGTGCCGTACATCAGGCGGGTCAGTACATCGCGGCCCAGGGCGTCAGTGCCAAGGATGTAGGATTTGTTCCACATCGTCTTGGACGGGTAGATGCTGCCGGTGGCTTCATCGGCAATAACATAGGGGCTGCCGCCGTAATACAGGGCAACCTCGGTGCCGTCGGCATCAAAGATGGTCATGGATTTATCGGATTCATCGCGCACCTTGCGCAACTGGCCGCTCAGTTTGCCGTCCGGGGTAACGGAGATGACTTTCAGGGCGGTGGTAATGTACAGGTAGTCGCCGTTGGGGATCTGGTAAACCTTCATGACCGGCGGAACGTTGACAACTTCCAGATTCTGCACGGAGTAATCATACGGGGTAAACAGGGGGCCGACCAATGCAAAAAGCATCAGGGCGATAATAATCACAAAACCGGCGATGGCCGTCGGCTTGCGGCGGAAACGGAACCAGACGTCACCTGCAAAAGTGCGGCTTTTGGACCAGATTTTTTCACGGTCGCTGTTATCGGTAGCAAGCGGTTCCCACTTGTTTTGTGCGGTTAAATCTGCCATAAGTGTTTTCACCTTTCCTCAACATTACGCGTCAAACTTGATTCTTGGGTCGATCAGGCAGTAGAAGATATCGACCAAAAGCACCATTGCCATCAGGAACGCAGCAAAGAAGATGGTAACGCCCATGATGGTGGTGTAGTCGCGCTGGGTCACGCTGTTTACAAAGTAATAGCCAATGCCGGGAATGGCGAAGATCTTTTCAACAACAAAGCTGCCGGTCAAAAGGCCAGCCACCGTGGGGCCAAGCACCGTGATGACGGGGATCAGTGCATTGCGCAGGGCATGCTTGGTAACAACGGCGAACTCGGTCAGGCCCTTGGCGCGGGCGGTGCGGATGTAATCCTGGCCCATAACTTCCAGCAGGCTGGAGCGCATCAGGCGGGCCAGGTAGCTGACGGAATAGCCTCCCATGGCGATGACGGGCAGGATGTAGCTCTTCCAGCTGTCCAGGCCGAAGGTAGGCAGTACGTTCAGCTTAAAGGAGAATACATAAATCAGCACGGAGGCGATCACGAAAGACGGAATAGTAACGCCGATGGTGGCAATGGCCATCAGCAGCATATCCTGCCATTTGCCGTTTTTCAGCGCTGCTAATATGCCCATGGGGATGGAGGTAAGCAGCACAAACACCAGGGTGACAAGGCCCAACTTGGCGGATACTGGCGCACCGGTGGCAATAAAATCGTTGACGGTTTTGCCGGTATATTTATAGGAAGGGCCGAAATCGCCATGCAGCAGACTGCCCAGATATTTGACAAACTGCACCGGCATGGGCTGGTCCAGGCCGTACTTGGCTTCCATGGCCTGGGTAACCTCTTCCGGCACGCCCTTGGTGTTGGTGAACGGGCCACCGGGAATGGAGTGCATCAGAGTGAAGGTGATCAGAATGATCATGAACATGGCAATGATCATGGTTCCGATGCGCTTCAGGATAAATTTAACCATTACGTTTTCCTTCTTTCGTGTGCACGGCCGCCGCACAGGGAATGGCGCCCCGACGGCTGCTCTGTGGCCATAGTGTGCACATGCGTTGTTCCTGGCGGCGGTACAGACTGACAATCCAGCCGCCTTATAATTATCTTATTATATAGCGGCAGCTTGCGGTTGTCATCAATTTTTATTCATATTTTTTTGCCTTTATGAAAATATCCGATTTACATACAAAACAAACAGCGACGGTGAAAAAATGTGTAGAATAAGACCATAGATTATGAGGGAAAAAGCGATAAGCAAAGCAAATGTGTCCTTGTGACGAGAACAAAAAAAGAGAAAATATGGGAATGAATGCAGTATTGCCGACCCGGAAAGTTGGAAATTCCAGCGGGGCGGGCTTTGTATGGGTGGTTTAACGGTTTAACGCTCTAGCGAATCGCTGTGATGGTTGAAACAAAGCGCAATGCTCTGCCGCTGGAATGTGGGAAAGCGCTTCCGGCGCAAAATCATGGGATCACTGCGGAATGGCAGGGAAACAAGCAGAGTACAGGGGGATGTGGTGGACTGTTTATGTGCGGAAAAAGGAAAAGTGAGACGAATGGAGGCGGACGGAGAACATACATAAGCCCAAAGGGATGCCCAACTCATCAAGTGAAACACGGCGCGAAAAAGCATAACGGCCACAGCGAGATGGCCGAAACACAGACCAAAACGCAAAAAGGCAATGGAAACGCAGCAAAATAGCAGAGGTGAGGAACAACAGAGCAAAATATCTGTCCTTGAATGGAATACACAAAATACAGGGAGTGGAAACGGCGTATGCAAGCCCGCCAAAACTGTATATATAACGCAAAATCTCGAATATATATACAGTTTAACGGTAAAGACTCCTCCGATGATAAAAGCGTAAAAATCGGCTATCCATGGCACAGGAAGCCAGGATGGCGGCAGGCGCTGCAAAGTCAAAAGATGCAGCATCTTTCCCAATATGTCCTCTATTCAAAAACATTTTTGTTCTGCATCCCCGATTCCTGCACCTGTTCGGGGGGAGTTTTGGTATTTCCGTATCAGATAGAAAACAGCAGGCCTGTGCTGCGGCAGTACAGATTTGCGGGGCGTTCTGCTTTCCCTATACCGCAGGGGGGCTGCATATTGCAGAAAAATTACCGTTTCCCCGGTGCAGAATGGATGGCATATTCATTTATAGTGTGATAGAACGATTTCATTGAGTTAGTCAAAACTAATATGCAGCAAAGAGCAGCACCGCGAAAGACTGGCTGCCGGAAACCATGCCGGAACCCACGGTCCACAGCAGAATGTTAACCCCCGTCACAATGCTCATATACGGTAAAGAAGCAACAACACAAATTGAGAACAGCGTACCCTACTATTCTGTATCAAAGTGGAGCAGTAACACGAAAATGTTGCTGCTCCATTTTCATGCCCCTTAAATAATTTCCTTGAATCTGCTTGACCTATATTACGGTTAGTGATATATTTATTACAGTAACCGTAATAAGGAGGCTGGACTATGAGAGACAATGCAAAAAGTGGCGCACTTACAGAAGTGACCTTTTATATTTTACTCTCTCTTTATACACCAAAACACGGATACGCCGTTATGCAGTTTGTTGAAGAAAAAACGGGCGGGCGGCTTTCGTTAGGCGCAGGCACTTTATATGGAGCATTAAACTCTTTGCAGGACAAGAAGTGGATTGAACCTTATGGAGATAGTGAGGGAAGAAAAAAAGAATACCACATTACAGCACAGGGAAAAGAAATTGCAGAAAAAGAGCTTGCAAGACTAAATGAACTTGTAAGCATTGCAAGTGAAATTATTGGAGGTGCAGTATGAGTAAAAAATGTTATCGCTTTTTTGGCGGATTGCTAAATACGCAGGAAAAATGGCTAAACAAAATGTCTGAAAAGGGTTATCGACTTGTTCGGACAGGAAAACTGTTATACGAATTTGAAAAATGCAAGCCCGATGAAGTGACCTATTGTGTAGAGTTTATCGGAGAAAAATCAAAAGAGAGTTCAATAGATTATGCTAATTTTTTGGAGGATATGGGATATAAGGTGTTTTTTAAAAATATCAATCTAAACTATTCTGTTGGAAAAGTTCGTTGGCGCCCATGGGCAGAAAGGGGCGGTCGTATTGCGACAAACACAACAACTTTTAATCGAGAAATCTTGATTGTGGAAAAAGCAAATGATGGAAAGCCTTTTGAACTCCATACCTCTTATGACGATAAAGAAAAATATTATCGCAACTTACGCAATCCGTGGCTATTTCTACTGCTCATGTTTGCACTATTCGCAGTTACAAAGCAATCTATAATCTTTGGTATTTTTGCGTTGGTTTCTGTAATTCCTGGCAGTATATATCAAATACAGATAATGAAAATCCGGAAGGAAGCCAAGACACAGGAATGGTGAGGAAATAAATAGCAAATCCAGCCGAGCCAGTCAACGGTCAAGATGAACGGCGCAAATGTGCCGCCGTTGACAGCCCCGCCCGTCTTTGCTGTTCGGTAATCAAGAGGGCGACAGCATAAAATGCTGCCGCCCTCTGCC
>PPYE01683394.1_pt1 | contig 10991 bp, 9 predicted proteins | sample 1559881 | NCBI WGS metagenome assembly PPYE01 (sample SAMN08240022, study PRJNA423297) | Human gut metagenome, whole genome shotgun sequencing project.
CACTTGTCATAATATCCGGCTGTACACCGTATGCCTGCCATGCAAAATAATGTCCGGTTCTTCCCATACCGCACTGAATTTCATCGAAAATCAGCATAATATCTTTCTCGTCACAGATCTGACGCAGACCTTCCAGAAATTCTTTCTTCGCCGGATAAATACCACCCTCACCCTGAACAACCTCAGTGATAATTGCGCAGGTCTTATCTGTAATCTGAGCCTTTACGCTCTCAAGGTTATTGAAATCCGCAAACTTCACACCACCCATCAGAGGCTCAAAAGGCTCTCTGTAATGAGCAGTTCCTGTCACGGAAAGTGCTCCGATACTTCTTCCATGGAAGGAATGGTTCATGGCAATGATCTCATGATCTGCATGTCCGTCACGTACATATGCATATTTCTTAGCTGCTTTTAAAGCACCTTCGATTGCTTCTGTACCACTGTTGGTAAAGAATGCCTTGCTCATTTTACTTGCCTTTACCAGCTTCGCACCTGCTTCGATGATCGGCTCATTGTAATATAAGTTGGAAATATGCATCAGCTTATCAATCTGATCTTTTAATGCTTCATCATATCCCGGATAGTGATATCCCAGAGAATTTACAGCAATACCTGCTGCAAAATCCAGATATTCCTTTCCCTCGGAATCATATAAATAACATCCCTGTCCCTTTTCAAAAACAACAGGAAAACGATTATAAGTGTGAAGGATACTCTCTTCGGATTCCTTCATCTGTTCATTCATGTTCATTGTAATATTTCTCCCCGTCTTCTCTCAGAATCGCAGTACCAATACCTTTGTTTGTAAAGATCTCCAGCAGTAAGCTGTGAGGAATTCTTCCGTCAAGGATATGGACTCTGTTAACGCCTTCTTCAATGGCATCAATACAGTTTTTCAGCTTCGGAATCATACCTCCGCCTACATAACCGTCATCGATCAGTTTCTGTGCTTCATCTACATGAAGTTCAGAGATCAGGCTGGACGGATCATCTTTGTCTTTATAAACGCCTTCAATATCAGAAAGGAATGCAAGCTTCTCAGCATGAACAGCCTCTGCAATGGCACATGCAGCATCATCCGCATTAATATTATAAGTAGCGAACTCATCGTCATAACCTACCGGGAAAATGATCGGCAGGAAATCTTTCTCCAGAAGATCCTCCAGAATCTTCGGCTCAACCTTTGTAACTTCACCAACAAATCCGATGTCTCCACCCTCTGTCTGTTTCTTGCGGCATTTCAGCAGACCACCGTCTTTACCACTGATACCAACAGCATTTACACCAAGAGATTCCACCATGGCAACCAGTTCCTTATTCACCTTCGCAAGAACCATCTCTGCAATCTCCATAGTATCTTTATCTGTAACACGAAGACCGTTAATAAATTTCGGCTCCATACCAACCTTGCCAACCCAGCGGCTGATTTCCTTACCACCGCCATGAACGATGATCGGTTTGAAACCAACCAGTTTCAGAAGAACAACATCCTTAATCACGTTCTTCTTCAGTTCATCATCCAGCATGGCACTTCCGCCGTACTTTACAACTACGATTTTACGATTAAATCTCTGAATATAAGGAAGTGCCTCGATCAGCACCTCCGCCTTGTCCAAATATTTCTGATTAACCATTATTCTCTCCTTTTTCCAGTCAATGTCTGGTCTCCATCCCTGCTTATTGCTTTTCGCAATTAAAGCAGGAGACTTACCTGATTCGGTTAAAATCACCCTTATTCACAGAATTTTGTTATGAACGGTAATCTGCATTGATTTTTATATAATCATAAGTCAGGTCACAGCCCCATGCAGTTGCTGTGGCATCACCCATCTTCACATCAGCGATTGCTGTGACAGCTTCCTCAGAAAGAATCTTCGTTGCCTCTTCTTCACTGTAATCCACAGCCACACCATTCTCAATAATCTGGATCTTACCAGCCTTACTCTCAAAGAACAGATCCACCTTCTCAGGATCAAACTTCGCACCGGAATATCCCATAGCACACAGGATTCTTCCCCAGTTTGCATCATGTCCGTAGATAGCAGCCTTTGTCAGAGAAGAAGTAACAACAGACTTACTCAGTGTAACCGCCTGTTCCTTAGACTCTGCACCAATGATCTTGACCTCAAACAGTGCAGTCGCACCCTCTCCATCACCTGCAATCTTCTTCGCCAGAGTAGTATTAATATAATTCAGCGCAGCCTTGAAAGTCTGGTAATCCTCACCCTTCTCTGTGATCTCCGTATTCTCAGCCAGACCATTGGCCAGAAGAAGAACTGTATCATTGGTAGAAGTATCTCCATCAACAGAAACCATATTGTAAGTATCCTTAACATCCTCACTTAACGCTTCCTGCAGCATCTTCTTGGAAATCTTCGCATCAGTAGTAACAAACCCAAGCATTGTACACATATTCGGATGGATCATACCGGAACCCTTACACATACCACCAACAGTAACCGTCTTACCGCCAATCTCAATCTGAACAGCAACCTCTTTCTTTTTGGTATCAGTAGTCATGATCGCCTTCGCCGCCTCAGTACCAGCCTCCAGAGAACCATCCAGCTTCGGCGCCATCATCTTCACACCATTCTTAATACGGTCAATGGGAACCTGCATACCAATCACACCTGTAGAAGCAACCAGCACACTGTCAGCAACCACCCCAAGAATCTCAGCAGCCGCATCTGCAGTCTCCTTACAATAACCATACCCTTCTGCACCAGTACATGCATTGGCAATACCACTGTTACAAATCACCACCTGTGCAGACGGATGATTATAAACAATATCCTGATCCCATTTAACAGGCGCAGCCTTCACCACATTAGTAGTAAAAGTCCCCGCAGCCACACATGGCACCTCACTGTAAACCATAGCCATATCCGTTCTGCCCTTATACTTAATCTCAGCCGCTGCAGCCGCTGCCTTAAATCCCTTAGCCGCCGTAACGCCGCCATCTATAATCTTCATAAAACCTCAATCCTTTCTATATAATAAGACAAACTATCTTGTTTCCCGTCCACATCCTCCACGCTCAGCGACTGCCGCAACTCCCCTGCGCAGTCACGTCCGTCAGACATCCACATCTCTTCCGTCCTGAAAAGTCAGCTCCGAAAATTATTTGGTTTTGAACGCATTTGCAGGGGCTGTAGTAACTCTTAGTGCTCGGGAATTTGCGTTATGAGGCGGCTGCATCACTGTCTGAGCGAAGTTTGCAACGGAGCGAGTTTGACAAGCCGCCTCATGCCTTTAGCAAATTCACGAACACTTAGAGTTAGTAAGCCCCGAAACCGCGTTCAAAACCAAATAATTTCCGGAGCGTCCCCTTTTCTCTAACTTACGGACACATCGGCACCTGCAGCAGTCCTTCAGCCTCCTTAAATCCAAACATCAGGTTCATATTCTGCACAGCCTGTCCCGCAGCACCTTTCACCAGATTATCCATAGCCCCCATCATAATAACTCTGTGAGTTCTCGGATCCTTAGTCAGAGAAGCATAAGCAGTCACCAGAATACCACGATTCATAGGAATCAGATGAGGTGTAAAATTAATCAGCACTTCCTTACCGCACGCATAACCAAGCTGATCCTCAATCTCAGGTGTATGTCTATGAGTTGCAACACCATAAGCCTTAATATTCTCATTCACTTCACAGAACAGATTGGCAACCTTCGCTCCACGTCCTGCTCCTGAAGTACCGGACTTCGCATCAATGATAATCGTAGACGGATCGATCAGCCCCTCTTTGATCAGCGGATAAATAGAAAGTGTAGAACATGTGGGATAACATCCCGGATTCGCAATCAATCTTGCCTTCTTAATCTCCTCACGATTAATCTCACACAAACCATAAACCGCCTCATCAATAAACTGCGGAGCTTTATGCTCAATTCCGTACCATTTCTCATATTTCTTCACATCTTTAATACGGAAATCCGCACTCAGGTCAATAACTTTCGCCTTGGAAAGAATTCATATTTCTGGTCAATATAACTTCTTGAACCATACCACGCAACTTCCACATCTTTATGTCCCAGAAGCAGTCTCACGATCTCGTTACCTGCATATCCTGTGGCACCGATAATTCCTGCTTTAATCATAATAATTTCCTCCATCTTCGCCTCATCCGGCGGTCTTCATTTCATAGTAAAACTTTACTCTATCAGAGTGCTGGACTAATTATACATCTTACCTGCATAATATGCAATAGTCATTTTTCAATGTTTTTACATGGATTTTATTTCAGTTCACGGATTTCCCCCTGTCTTTTCCTATATTATGTTGCATATTTATGCAAAAACAGATAAAACTTTTTTGCATTTTTCTATTGCATATTTATAAAAAAAGGTGTATATTATCACTTGTTAAGCGGAATCACACGAAATCATCTTGTTCCGCATTGAATATTTATTCAAAAATTTCAATCAGAAATTACCGCATTTATTCAAAAATAATGCGCTGAACTCCCGACCTATTCATTTACTTTCGGCAAACGGATATCTCAGGAAATTTTTACAAATCAGGAAAATAATAAAATCCAATTTCAGGAGGAATACAATCATGAAAGAAAAAGTCGTTTTAGCATACTCAGGCGGTCTTGATACCACAGCCTTAATCCCATGGTTAAAAGAAACATTTGATTACGATGTTGTCTGCTGCTGCGTAAACTGCGGTCAGGGAAACGAACTGGACGGACTGGATGAAAGAGCAAAGCTTTCCGGTGCTTCCAAACTATATATCGAAGATATCGTAGATGAATTCTGTGATGACTTCATTGTTCCATGTGTACAGGCAGGTGCTGTATACGAACACAAATATCTCCTTGGTACATCCATGGCCCGTCCGGCAATCGCTAAGAAATTAGTTGAGATTGCACGTAAAGAAGGCGCAGTTGCTATCTGCCACGGTGCTACAGGTAAAGGTAATGACCAGATCCGTTTCGAACTCGGCATCAAGGCTCTTGCTCCTGACATCAAGATCATCGCTCCATGGCGTATGACAGACAAATGGACCATGCAGTCACGTGAAGATGAGATCGCATTCTGTAAAGCTCACGGAATCGACCTTCCATTCGATGCAAGCCACAGCTACAGCCGTGACAGAAACTTATGGCATATCAGCCATGAAGGTCTGGAACTGGAAGATCCTTCACAGGCTCCAAATTATGACAATATGCTTGTTTTAGGTGTTACACCTGAGAAAGCCCCTGATAAAGAAACAGAAGTTACCATGACATTCGAGCAGGGTGTTCCGAAAACATTAAACGGCAAAGAAATGAAAGTTTCCGAGATCATCACAGAGCTCAACAAATTAGGCGGCGAGAACGGTATCGGTATCGTTGACATCGTTGAAAACCGTGTTGTTGGTATGAAATCCCGTGGTGTATATGAGACTCCTGGCGGAACAATCCTTATGGCAGCTCATGAACAGCTCGAAGAACTGACACTCGACCGCGAGACAATGGAAACCAAGAAGAAACTCGGCAGCCAGTTTGCTCAGGTTGTATACGAAGGAAAATGGTACACACCGCTTCGTGAAGCAATTCAGGCATTCGTTGAGTCCACACAGAAATATGTAACAGGTGAAGTTAAATTCAAACTGTACAAAGGCAACATCATCAAAGCCGGTACAACTTCTCCATACAGCCTGTACAATGAATCTCTTGCATCTTTCACAACAGGTGACCTCTATGACCACCACGATGCAGATGGATTCATCACACTGTTCGGACTTCCACTGAAAGTTCGCGCTATGATGTTAAAAGAAGTTGAGCAGAACAAGAAATAATTAATTGATAACAGATTCAGCCAGATGGACACTTTATTCATCTGGCTGTTTTTATTACCTGATACAGTATTGCAATTCTGTAAAAAATGGCACAAAAAAGACACAGCCAGATGGCCATGTCCGTTTTTATCTGCTATGTTTATGATTATCTGCTTTCCAGTTCCGCACGTTTCTTATCGATAAGCTCCTGAAGTTTTTCCAGCTCTTCCACTGTAATCCCATCAGATTCCAGAAGCGCATTCATCATTTCCACCGGATTAATCTTTCTGCTTTTGGCATTTCCCTTTAAATAATCCTCTCTTGAAAGAAGAGGGGTATAATTTCTTGCATACACCTTGCCGTTCATTGAAGTTCCCGCAACCTGGATCAGGTTCTCTTTCAAAAGAAGCTCCAGGCATCTTCTTACTGTCGGCATTTTCAGTTCCGGTGCAATGTCATTGATCTCAAAAGCAGACAATGGTCTTCCCTCTTCCCAAAGCACATTCATAATATCATAACGTTTACCTTTTAAGATGTCCATCTTAAGATCTCCTTCCATTTTTAACCAGATATCACTATAATACAGAAATATCGAATTAATTACAATTACAGAGACCTTACACTGATTTACAGTCCTTTTACAAATTTGTTACCAAGTTTATCCGGACAATAATACATCTTTCTACACATCACGAATCATTTCGTCATAAAACAAGCTGTTTTTTCTCAAGACGGGCATATACCCACTCTCTGAAAAGTGTATAGATGACAGATACTGTCGGAATGAAGATCAGCATTCCCGCAATTCCCATCAGACTGCCGCCAAGTGTTACAGCTACCAGTACCCAGATGGATGGAAGCCCGACAGAACCACCTACCACATGAGGATAGATCAGGTTTCCTTCTATCTGCTGCAGGATAAGGAAAAGTCCCAGAAACAGAACTGCTTTTACAGGACTTATCATAAGGATCAGAAAAAATGCTACCCAACATCCGATAATTCCGCCAAACAGCGGAATCAATGCTGTAAATGAAATCAGGACACCCACCAGCATTGCATATGGAAAATGCAGGATTGTCATGGATACAAAGAACATACTTCCAAGAATCACAGCTTCGATACACTGTCCGGTAATAAAGCTGGAAAAAATCCTGTTTGCCAGATTCCATACATGTGCCAGATATCTGACCGGTTTTTCCGGGAACATTGCGTACATTGCTTTTTTTATCTGCTGCAGGAGCTTTTCTTTCTGCAAAAGGACATAGCAGGCGAATACAAAACCAATGGATACATTCATTGCAGTAGTCAGAAGTCCCATGGTGATGGACACTGTGGAGGAAACAATGTTATTGACTCCGTTCTTCAGTACGCCGAGTACAGAATCGATTATTTTTCCCGGCTCAATGTCAAGAGACTGCGCCCATTTCACAACTTCCGGATTGTTTCCGAATACATTGTCGATCCATTTCTGGAAAACCGGAATATTTTCTTCTATCTTTTTCGCTATGTTTACGAATGTTGCCCCCAGTTCCGGTACTACTACCAGCATAACGATCACGATTATACAGATCACAAAGCAGATAGAAAGCACCAGGCTGACCGGCCTTGCCAGTTTTTGTACTGTTTTTTTCTCTTGTTTCAAGGCTTTTCCGAACAGATGATGTTCTATGAATTTCATTGGAATATTGAGGATAAAAGCGATTCCAAAGCCAATGATGAACGGAAAGAGAAAGCCAAGCAGAACTCTGACAGTGCTGATGACTATGTGCAGGTTCTGGACACCCAGGTATAAGAGAATTGCGAATGCGATGAGCCATCGAATTTTTTTTATGTTTTCTTTGTCTAGCTGCATGTTTGTTTTTCCTTTCTTTTTGATATTGGAGAGTATTATATCATATTTTAATAATAAAATGAGGGACGCTTAGAAAAATATTTTATCTGCTATGCGGTTTCGGCATCTAAGAGATTCTAAGTCATCTGAAATCTGCTAAAAGCATGAGAAGATTTAAGAGGACTAAGAATCTCTAAGATGCCTGCAAATGCATAGCAGATAAAATATTTTTCTAAGCTGGTAATTGGAAGGTGGAAAATATCGTATCAATTCGCATGTTAAAAGCCTACATGAATAAGAAAGACTTTAAATATGAAAGAGATTGTATAAGTTCACATGGGATATCATATACTTTATATAAATTCTGCCTGTAAAATGCTTTATAGACTATGAATTATCAAATAGCAATGCAAAAAGAATATTAAATTAAATTGCAGAAAGGAATTGACAGTTAACTACAAATATTTTATAATCATTTTATAAACAATATAAGTAAACTTATATATGTCCATAATCGGTTGGACGTTTCTACCAACTACCGTAATAGTTGTCTATAAGTTCTCTCCCCAGGGAGAAAGAATGAGGTAAAGGCAGCATCGGTAGATTTTTTTTGCCTTTCCTTAACCACAAAAAGGAGGTATGGTTATGAACGAACGGACTTTTGTTTTAAAGGGAACAATTTGCTACAGTAATTCTCTGACAGAACTTTCCATCACTGAAAATGGATATTTAGTATGTGAAGATGGGCGATGTGCAGGGGTGTTTGATGAGCTTCCTGAGAAATTTGCAGGAATCTCATGTACAGATTTTGGCGATGAGCTGATCATTCCGGGACTGACTGATCTGCATCTTCATGCTCCGCAGTATACGTTTCGTGCCTCGGGTATGGATCTTGAGCTGCTGGACTGGCTGAATACTTATACTTTTCCGCAGGAAGCACGTTATGAAGATACAGAGTTTGCAAAAGAGGCTTATTCTGTTTTCGCTGAGGATATGAAGAAGAGCCCGAATACAAGAGCATGTATTTTCGGAACTCTGCATGTCCCTGCTACCGAGATCCTGATGGAACAACTGGATAAAACCGGAATAAAGGCTATGGTCGGCAAGGTAAATATGGACCGTAATGGTTCTCCGCAGTTGCAGGAAGAGAGTGCTCAGGCTTCTGCTGATGCTACGGTTCAGTGGATTAAGGATACGCTTGATAAATTTGAAAATGTAAAGCCGATCCTTACTCCGAGATTTACTCCATCCTGTTCTGATGAGCTGATGGAGAAGCTTTCGGAGATTCAGAAGAGGTATCACCTGCCGATGCAGTCTCACCTTTCTGAGAATTTCGGTGAAATTGCCTGGGTGAAGGAGCTTTGCCCGAATACACATTTTTATGGAGAAGCATATAGCCAGTTTGATCTTTTCGGCGGTGACTGTCCAACGATCATGGCTCATTGTGTTCATTCTTCGAATGAAGAAATTGCCCTTATGAAAAAGCAGGGCGTTTATATTGCTCATTGTCCGCAGTCCAACACAAATCTCTCCTCAGGTATCTCTCCTGCGAGACGTTATCTGGACGAAGGCTTACACATCGGACTGGGCTCTGACATTGCAGGTGGAACTTCCGTTTCTATTCTGCGTGCCATGGCTGATGCTATTCAGGTTTCCAAGCTGTACTGGCGGCTGGTTGATTCTTCCATGAAGCCGCTCACTGTTGAAGAAGCCTTTTATATGGGAACAGAAGGAGGCGGTTCCTTCTTTGGAAAGGTTGGAAGCTTTAAGGAGGGGTATGAATTTGATGCGGTTGTGCTTAATGACAGCACTATTCCAACTCCACTGAAGCTCTCTCCGAAGGACAGACTCGAAAGACTGATCTACCTTTCCGATGACCGCAATATTACCGCTAAATATGTAGCCGGAAGAAAGATTCTGTAACTGCAGGAAATACAGATTCTGATGGTGTTTTTCCGGCATATCGTTAACAAAACGATATGCCGAGACGATTGATTCCAGGAGTTTCACCCTGTTTTTTCGGGATGATTATCTGAGACACCACAAAACAGCCGGCAATTTTTAAAATCAAAAGGGGGAAAGATTATGAATCTTGACAAATTATTCCATCTCAAAGAGAACCACACAGATGTAAAGACCGAAGTTATGGCAGGTATTACCACATTCATGACAATGGCATACATTCTGGCTGTAAACCCAAACATTCTGGAAGCATCCGGCATGGACAGAGGAGCTGTTTTTACAGCGACCGCACTGTCATCCTTTATTGCCACCTGTCTGATGGCTGCGCTTTCTAATTATCCATTCGTTCTTGCACCTGGCATGGGCCTGAATGCCTACTTTGCCTACACTGTTGTTCTTGGCATGGGTTACAGCTGGCAGCAGGCACTGGCAGCTGTATTTGTAGAGGGTATTATTTTTATCCTGTTATCTCTGACCAATGTGCGTGAGGCAATTTTCAATGCGATCCCAATGAACCTGAAACATGCAGTATCTGTTGGTATCGGACTGTTTATTGCTTTCATCGGACTGCAGAATGCTAAGATCGTAGTTAACAACGACTCCACTCTGGTAAGTGTATTTTCCTTTAAATCCTCCGTTTCCGGCGGAACCTTCAATACAGAAGGAATTACAGTTCTTCTGGCGCTGATCGGACTTCTCATCACCGCCATCCTTCTTGTTAAGAGTGTAAAAGGAAACATTCTCTGGGGTATCCTGATCACATGGGGACTTGGCATTATCTGTCAATTGACAGGACTTTACAAACCTGATCCTGCAGCCGGCTGGTTCAGCCTCCTGCCTGATTTTTCAAACGGAATCTCCATCCCAAGCATGGCTCCCACATTTATGAAAATGGACTTCTCCATTGTCTTCACACTTGATTTCGTAGTCATTATGTTTGCATTCCTGTTTGTAGATATGTTCGATACACTTGGAACACTGATCGGCGTTGCTTCCAAAGCTGATATGCTTGACAAAGAAGGCAAACTTCCAAACATCAAAGGTGCTCTTCTTTCTGACGCAGTAGGAACTACAGTAGGTGCTATGTGTGGTACTTCCACAGTTACTACTTTCGTAGAGAGTGCTTCCGGTGTTGCTGAAGGCGGACGTACAGGACTTACTTCCCTGATAGCAGCCATCCTCTTCGGATTATCACTGCTGTTATCCCCGATTTTCCTGGCAATCCCGTCCTTTGCCACAGCACCGGCTCTGATCATCGTTGGATTCCTGATGCTCACATCAGTAACCAAGATTGACTTCAACGACATGACTGAAGCAATCCCGGCATTTATCGCGATTATCGCAATGCCGTTCCTGTACAGCATTTCTGAAGGTATCTCCATGGGTGTTATCTCCTATGTGATCATCAACGTTGTTACAGGTAAAGC
>PPYE01091424.1_pt1 | contig 10990 bp, 9 predicted proteins | sample 1559881 | NCBI WGS metagenome assembly PPYE01 (sample SAMN08240022, study PRJNA423297) | Human gut metagenome, whole genome shotgun sequencing project.
ACCGAGCCGATCAACAAGTGGATCATGGAGCAGCTCATCATGGTGGACGCCATGAAGCGCGCCTCCGCACGTTCCATCACCGTGGTCGCGCCGTTCCTCGGCTACTCCCGCCAGGACAAGAAGCATCAGGGCCGCGAGCCCATCACCGCACGCCTCATGTTCGACCTGTTCCGTTCCGCCGGCGCAGACCGCATCATGACGGTCGACCTGCACGCAGCCCAGGAGCAGGGCTTCTTCGACGGCCCGGTCGACCATCTCACCGCCATGCCGATCCTGCTTGACTACGTGCGCAACAGCATGCCGCTGGAGAACACCACCATCGTGTCCCCGGACGCCGGCCGCATCAAGGTGTCCGAACAGTGGGCCGCCAAGCTCGGCGGACTGCCGCTCGCCTTCATCCACAAGACCCGTGACACCACGCGCCCGAACCATGCCGAGGCACACGGCATCATCGGTGACGTGAAGGGACGCGACTGTGTGGTCGTCGACGACATGATCGACACCGCCGGCACCATCTGCGAGGCCGTGCGCACGCTGAACAACGCCGGCGCGAAGTCCGTGACGCTCGTCGCCACCCACGGCCTGCTGTCCGGCCCGGCCGTGGAACGCCTGAAGAACTGCGGCGCCCGCGAAATCGTCCTCACCGACACCGTTCCGGTGCCCGAAGAGAAGCGCCTGCCGAACATGACCGTCCTGTCCGTGGCCCCGCTGCTGGCCGCCGGCATCCGCTCCGTGTTCGAATCCGGCTCCGTTTCGACGCTGCTCAACGGCCTGCCCGAAGACATGCGCCCGCGCAACATCTACGCCTGATATTTCGTGCGATTGCCATACGGCTATCGCGATATTTCAGGATTTATTACGATTCTTTGCGATTAAGCCCCGCTTGCGAGCGGGGCTTTTTGCTTGCCTCCGCACGTGATTTCGCGCCCGGCAGACGCCGTTTCGATACGTCGCGGCGTCGGGGTAGCCTATACAAGTTGCCATCAATCGTATCCATATGTTCATTGCGACTTATCGATGCCTGAAGGCAGCACGCATACACACTCCTGCCATGGAAGGTCCATGGCCGATAGTCCGAAGGAGGTGGGTGATGTCTGCGCATAAGTACGAACTGATGTTCATTGCTGATCCTGAGCTGGATGAGCGCGGTCTGAAGAAGCTGACCGAGCAGTATCTGGAAACTGTCACCAAGGAAGGCGGTGCCGTCGAGAACATCGACATCTGGGGCCGTCGCAAGCTTGCCTACGAAATCGCCGGCAAGACCGAAGGTAACTACGTCGTGGTCAACTACTCCGCTGAGCCGGCCACCAGCGACGAACTCGATCGTCTGCTGAACCTGAACGAATCCGTCATCCGTACGAAGATTCTTCGCAAGTAAGTAAACCAAGCTTTCTAAGCTGCAAAGTAAGTAGGTAACGACATGGCAGGTGAAACTGTAATCACCGTGGTGGGCAACCTCACGGCCGATCCGGAAATTCGTACCATTGGCAGCGGCGCCGCCGTTGCCAGCTTTACGATCGCCTCCACTCCGCGCACCTGGAACCGTAACTCGAACCAGTTCGAAGACGGTCAGGCCCTGTTCCTGCGCTGCTCCGCGTGGCGCGACATGGCCGAACATTGCGCGCAGAGTCTGTCCAAGGGCATGCGCGTCATCGCGCAAGGCCGTCTGCAGCAGCGTTCCTACCAGGCGCAGGACGGTTCCCAGCGAACCGTCATCGAGATGCAGGTCGACGAAATCGGCCCGTCCCTGCGCTACGCGACCGCCCAGGTGACCCGTCAAAGCTCGTCCGGCAACGGAGGCTTCAGCGGCAATCGCGGCGGCTACAACAACGCCAACAACAACGGCGGTTTCGGCGGCAACAACGGCGGATATCAGGGCGGCTCCAGCTATGCTGGCGGCGCCGGATATCAGGGTGGAGCCTCCGCTCCGGTCAACGCCGCTCCCGCACAGTCCGCTCCGGCCTCGGACCCGTGGTCAAGCTCGGATAACTCCGGCTCGTCCTTCGGTTCCTTCGGCGCGTCCCAGTCCTTCGGAGGTTCCTCCGAATTCGGCGGCGACAGCGACGAACCGGAATTCTGACGGACCGAACCCCGTCCGCAACATAGGCGAACAGCGAAACAAGCAGCTTAATCGCAGTATTTCCAGATTTTAAGGAGAACATCAAGATGTCACGCAAGAGGCCGCAGCCGCCGGTCAAGCCGTTTAAGAAGAAGCCGAATCCACTGAAGGCCGCCAAGGTCACCGAGATCGATTACAAGGACGTCGCCCTGCTGCGTAAGTTCATCTCCGATCGCGGCAAGATTCGTTCCCGTCGTATCACCGGTGTCACCGTGCAGGAGCAGCGCGAGATCTCCAAGGCTATCAAGAACGCCCGCGAGATGGCCCTGCTGCCGTACGCCACGTCCGGCCGCTGATCTTAGAGAGGTTTGAACAATGGCTGAAACTAAGGTTATTCTCACCAAGTCCGTCAACCACCTGGGTCACCCGGGTGACGTCGTGGCCGTCAAGTCCGGCTACGCCCGCAACTACCTGTTCCCGCAGGGCCTGGCCTTCGCTTGGTCCAAGGGTGCCGCCGCCCAGATCGAGGCCATGAAGCGCGCTCGTCTGGCCAAGGCCGTCGCCACCCGCGAAGAGGCTGTTGCCGCCAAGGAAATCATCGAGGGTTCCACCGTCGAAATCGCTGCCAAGGTCTCCGAGTCCGGCAAGCTGTTCGGCGGCATCTCCGCAGAGAAGATCGCCATCGCGCTCTCCTCCAAGGTTGAGGTCAACCCGAAGAACATCACCGTTGAGCCGATCAAGACCACCGGTGACTTCCCGGCAACCGTCGCCCTGCACCCGGAAATCACCGCCAACTTCTTCGTGAAGGTCGTCGCTGAGTGATTTCGCCCCATTCACCGCTCGACGTCCTTACGGACCGGCGGTGAATGACTTCAGGCTGAAACACGTCTGAGCTTAAGCATCGAAAATCCCCCGTACCGATTGGTGCGGGGGATTTTCCTATATCCGCTCTTTAGCCGGCATCAGTCCTCATCGTCAATCGTGACGCTGAGCTTGCCATCCCTGATGCTGAAGCTGCCGTTGACGGTGAAGTGGGTGCTGTCGTCCTGAGACTCCCACGAATCGTCGAAATTCTTCTCTTCATACGTGCACTTCGCCTTGCCCTGCCGGGTGGAGAACGTGCCGTAATCGAGATCGATGTCGGACAGCTTCGGATAGACGCTGATGGACCACGCGAAGTTGCGGTAGTAGTCCTCGTCGTACAGGTCGAAGCCGAACGGGCAGCCTTCCGGCGCGTAGTCGGTGGACTTCGCGCATTCGTCCAGCTTGGCGTTCACGGCCTTGCTCAAGTCCTCCTTAAGCTTGGCCGTAGGCATGATCTTGAGATCGGCGGCATCGGAGTCCGCGTTCGTGCGCACCATGGTGATGCCGCTAGTGACATACCCCGACTTGCCGATCGACACCTTGTACGAACCCGGGTAGACGCGCAGCGTCCACGTGCCGCTGTCCGACTTCTCCGCATTCTTCGCGGTCACGTCAACACCGTTGACGGACAACGATTCCACGGCATTGGGCACCGACACGGTGATGGTCTTGAGCAGTGGGCTCGAGATCTTCCAATTCGGGAACAGCAGGAACTTCGACCCGTCCTTGTTGATGGTGAGCGAATCGTTGACGTTCTTGCCGTTCAGCGAATACGTCACGTTGACCTTGGCCACGCCTTCGACGGTTTTGACACTATCGATATGCGGGTTGGCGATCGTGGCGTTGTCGGCCTTCGCTACGGTGTCGGACAGCAGCTTGAGCTGGTCCTTGTCCACCTGCGGATCGGCGATGCCATTGGCCTTGCCATACTTGCCGTCGGCAATCGCCGTCAGATAGCTTTGCGCCACGGATTTCGCGCTGAAGACGGTCGAGTTGAGCACACCGTAGACAATGCCCAACACAATCAGGGCACCGATCACGATGCCGCCGATAAGGATCGTCTTCTTAGTTTTTGGGTCGAGCGGCTGACCTGCCCCCGGAGCTGCGACCGGCATAGAAGCCGTGCCTGCTGGCGATTGCGGCAGCGGCACCGCACCCGTTGCCGTGTTGCCCGTTGTCGTATTGGGCATGGACGTCGGGGCGACCGGTTGTGGAACGGCCTGTGAAACAGGTGTTGCGGTAGGAGCGGTGGGCGCGGGCATCGGCGCAGCCGGCGTCGCGGGCTGGGGGACCGATGCGGCCGGAGCTGCCGGAGTAGTTGGATTGGCCGGCTGTGCGGCAGCCGAAGCCGTCGGCATGGTCGCTGTTGCGGTCGTGGCGCTCGCCGTGGCAGAGGTCTTCTTCATGCCGTAGGACGGATCGCAGGACTTGACGTAATCGACCACGTTCTGCGGGGTCTGCTGCACGGTGCCACCGACGATGATCCGCCACATGCCCGGCAGGGACGCCACCAGCGTCGGACCGAACGTCATCGTAATCACCTCGATCAGGAACGCCCAGATACCGGCGACAAGGAAATACCACATCGGAGCCGTCATCGACATGCTGGACGAGGCGTATCCCGCCGCGAAATAAGTGAACAGGAACTCCGCGGCCAGCCAGAACGCCATCGCGGCCACCGGAGCCTTCCACGTATGCTGCCAGCCCGCGTAATACGGGTCGTACATATTGCGCGCGGTCTCACGCAGCGCGATATAGAACGTGGCAAGCAGGAACAGCACGAAGCAGATCCACAAGATCCAGCCATACTGGCTGAGGGAGGACACGTTGAACAACGTGATCGTATGGACGCTGTAGCTGGACGTCGAGAAGGTGATGCCGCCGAACGAGGACAGCGAAATCAGCATAAGCGGCAGAGCCGGGAACAGCAGCGGAACCAGCAGCAGACCGCCTGCGCCGAGATGGTTCGCGGCGGACATGGCGATCGTCGCCACCAGGCCAAGCACCAGGAACAGCACGCCGTAGATCGCAAACGATTCGACCAGCGTGCGCACGAAGCCACGAGCGCGGTGCGCCCAACGCCAAGCGGCGGAGAAGACGTTACCCGAATCGCCCGCATACTGTGCCAACGCGTAGCCGGCCAGCGCACCGGCCGCCGACAGCAGGAACGCCATGCAGAACGTGCGGAAGGACACGCCGGAAAGCGACGCGGAAGCGGAATAGTCGCTGTAGGAACCACCCACCGTCACCGGGAAGATGGCGGCGAAGACCAGCAGCACCAGGCCGGACAGCACGCCGACGATCAGCGAGCTGATGACGCCCGTCCACTTGAAACGAAGCGCGAACCTGCGTGCCAGCATGTATGCGCCGAACGCGGCGCCGATCGCCAATGCCACGCCGTGCAGTCCGACCGGCAGCGTCACGCTGACGTGCGAGGCGTCAATGCCGAGATTGCTCAGCGAGAAGCCCTGGGAGCTGGTTTTGAGATTCAGCGAACCGCCAACGCCGAGCGTCATCACGGTGAAGAGAATCTGGAAGAAATTCGGGCCGGAACCGGACACACCGTTGTTGCCCAGGAAGGAGGCGGTGTCGGAAAAGCCCGGAATGCCGGCAAGCCCGTTGCTGGCCGCGGCATTGCCCATGAAGAAGACGATCGATGCGAGCAGCGCGAACACCACGCTCGCGCCGAGACCGATGCCGAGGCTGGCGCCCATGGTCTTCATGGACTGCGGTGTGGTCAGCGCGGTGATGGTGGGATCGGCCGCCGGACGGGCGATTTGCTGGGTCGGCTGGCTTGGCTGCGGCGCTGCTGCCGGCTGCGGGGCCGGGGACGGCGCATACTGGAACTGCTGCGTCGGCGCGGCCTGTGGTGCCACCGTTTGCGTTGCCTGCGCCTGAGCGGTCGGCTGTGCTTGCGCCGCCGGTTGCGGTGTGGTGGGCTGCGGGACGGTGGTTTGCGGAGCTGCGGGTGCGGCGCTATTGGGCAGCGGGACGGCAGCGGTCGGCATCTGCGGGGCCGGTGCCATGTGCGGCGCGGAAGACAGCATGGTGTCGTCATCGGATTCCGGCGCGGCCGGCGCTTGCGGTGCCGCCGCGGTCGTTTGGGTGAGCGGTGAGCCGCACGAGGCGCAGAATTTAGCGCCTTCGATGGTCGGCTGACCGCAATTTGGGCATGCCATAGGTAAGCCTTTCTCCTTCTTGATGCGCGTCATATACTCCTGTGACGCGCCATGGTCCTTATTATAAAGGGCCTCTGGCGCGCCGACGGGCTCGACGATGATGCGTGCTATTCGGCTCGCCGCGGTGGAAATGTGTGATGGAAAAGTTCGTGCCGTTGACTGTCGGAGTGGTTGCATTGCGCCAGAATGTGAAGAAAATGTGATTACTTGGATTTTAGGGCGCCATCGCGCCGCATTTTTCGTCGTATGACGCGATGTGCACCATAGATGGCGATTTGCTGAAAACGTTGGAAAATAGCGGTTTTATGATTGCGACACGCCGAAGGTTGCGTTCTTTCCGATTCTGAGTATATTTACTCCATGTGCTCAGCGAGAACAAAAACCTCGCCAAGACCAACGCCCCTTTAGCTCAGTTGGTTAGAGCAGCTGACTCTTAATCAGCGTGTCCAGGGTTCGAATCCCTGAGGGGGCACAGACAAGACCCAAGCCAATGGCTTGGGTCTTTTTCGTATTTCGGACATGTGTCCACCCAAAGCCGCGTTACTTCCTCCGTACGGAGTAAGGTAGTGCGCTGTTGTCCGCCCAGAGCGGAATCGCAATTCATCTCGAATCGCACGAATCGTAAGAATCGTTAGAGAAGAAGCAATAGAGGAAACTGCAGTGGAATACACACTCTTCACCAAGCTTGCCGCGGAATTCGTCGGCACCGCCGTGCTGATGGTCTTCGGCAACGGCGCTGTCGCCAACGCGGAACTGAAAAACACCAAGGGCTACCATGCCGGCTGGCTGAACATCGCCATGGGCTACGGCTTCGGCGTCATGTTCCCGGTCCTGATGTTCGGCGGCGTCTCCGGCGCCCACATCAACCCGGCCATGACCCTCGCACAGGCCGTCAACGGCATGTTCCCGTGGAACGAGGTCCTGCCGTACATCATCGCCCAGCTGCTCGGCGCAGTGGCGGGCCAGCTCATCGTGTACGTCACCTACCTGCCGCACTACAAGGACACCGACGATGCCGAAGCCATCCTCGGCACCTTCTGCACCACCGACGCGCACAACGACCGCGTGAACTACTTCCTCAACGAGTTCTTCGGCACCTTCATGCTGGTGCTTGGCGCCCTGTGCTGCCTGTCCCTGCCGTGGGGCAAGGCGAACCCGGCCGCCGCATCCATCGTCGTCGGCTTCATCGTGTGGGGCCTCGTGACCTCCATGGGCGGCCCGACCGGCCCTGGTCTGAACCCTGCCCGCGACCTCATGCCGCGCCTCCTGCACGCCATCCTGCCGATTCCGAACAAGGGCGATTCCCGCTGGGGCGAGGCCTGGATTCCGGTCGTGGCCCCGATCGCAGGCGCGATCGTCGGCGCGTTCCTGTTCAAGGTGCTGTTCGCCTGAGCATTACTTTGACGATTGCCGGCATTCGTCTGGCATGCTGGTAAGGCCCGTGATTCCCTCCGGAATCGCGGGCCTTACGCATAGGTGGTATGCATGGCGGTCGGCGGCTTCGGCATGTTGACTGAGACTGGTACTGTTGCCGAAGAGAGAAACATCACCATATCGGGAGGCTGGATTGAAGCGGATTCGTCGTATCATACGTGCGCTCGATCCGAAAGCCGACGCCACAATGGGCCAACGGGAACGGCTTGAGGCGTTTCGCATCCGCAGGGCCGCCGCGCTGGTGCTCGTGCTGTTCCTGCTGATCGCATCGATGACGTCCTGCAGCGTGCACGCACTGCTGGTCCGCATGACGCCGAACACGCAGACGACGGCACAAGCCACGCATTCGACGTCGGCCAAGAAACCAGCCAAGAAAACAGCCAAAACCAATCAGCATAAGACGGCCAAAAAAACCAAACCGGAAACCAAACAATCGCAGGAAGAGCAGGCCGTCGCCAAAGCGGTGAGCGCGCAATCGGCGGCACTGGGCGACGACGAGAAAACCGCGATTCTGAACAAAGCGCAGGAAACCGCGCAAAACAGCGGCAAACCGGTGACGCAATACCATTACTGCATCGCAACCAAAGGAAACGTCGGTTCGGCCGACGAATTCGGCAACGCGGCGTTCCGCATCCTCAACGACGAACACGGATGGCCACGCGCCGGAGCCATATTCGACCAATCCACGGACGGCAACTGCGATTTCAATCTCGTGCTGTCCCAAGCATCGGAAATGACGTCGTTCTCGCCATCATGCTCGGTGGAATACAGCTGCAGGGTCGACAACAACGTGATCGTCAACGACGACCGTTGGAACGGCGGCACGCAACAATGGCTCGCCGCCGGCGGCAACCTGGCGCGATACCGCACGATGGTGATCAACCATGAGGTCGGACACCGGCTGGGGCACATCGACAACGAAACGACCTGCGCCGGCGAAGGCCAGTTGGCGCCGCTGATGCAGGAGCAATCCATGCATTTGGACGGCTGCAAGGTCAACGAATATCCGCTTGACTCGGAGCTGTGGATCGGCTGAACGTCGACTGCTTCCCGTTATTTTCTGCTGCTTTCTGCTGTTTTCCGGACTGACCGGGTCGTCTCGGCAATTCGGCGAGACCCGGCCAGCCGTTGTCACAAGCCGAAATACGCGTCGAAATCGTCTTGGCTGATACTGCGGTCGGCCGTATCGGCCCGTACCTTACCCCAATCGAACTCCTGCAACGCCTCGACGGCGCTCATCGGCTGCGGACTGGTATGCGCGGAATCGCCCTGCAAACCAAGCAGCCACGCGCAATAGCCGACAACCTGCTCCGCGGTGACGCCATGCGCGCGCAGCGCCCCCATATCCAAAGAGCGCTCGCGTTTGGCGAGCCTGCGGCCGGCCGCGTTGTCGATAAGCGGCAGATGCGCATACCGTGGGTTTTCGGGGTTATATGGGGTGTATTGCGATTGTGGTGCGTGCTGCGATGGTGCAGAGGCCTGCGTTTTCGCCTTGCGGAATCCCGCCTTGATAAGCGCTTGGCGAATGGCGATTTGCAAGGCGTTCGACCGGAGCAGGTCGCGGCCGCGCACGATGTCGTCGACGCCCATGTCAAGATCGTCCACGACCACCACCAGCTGGTAGGAGAACAGGCCGTCGGCGCGGCGCACGATGGTGTCGCCGACGTCGTGCGCCAGATTGAATTCCTGATGGCCGAACACTGCGTCATCGAATTGGACGGTTGCGTGCGGGTTTGTGTCGGCGGGCATGGCGATGCGTAGCGAATGGCGGTCGCCGTTGGCCAGCCGCCGCCGGACGGTATCCGGATTGCTGGCGATAAGCCGGCGGCACGTGCCGGGATACACCATGAAACGGTCGCCTTCCTGCGGTGCGGAGGCTGCGCGGATGTCGGCGCGCGAGCAGAAGCAAGGGTAAATCAGCGGGGTTGTGCCAGCGATTGCGTTGTTGGCTGCGCTGCCGACTGCGGGGGTGTGGTCGTTGCGCTCGTCAAACGGCGAATCGTATGCGTCGTCAATCGTCAGGTTTTCCAAGCAATGCAGCGCCTCACGGTACAGGTCGTGCCGAGCGGATTGGAACACCGGATCGCCGTCCCAATCCAAGCCAAGCCAATGCAGATCGTCCATCATCAGTTCGGCCGCGCCGGGCACCACGCGCGGTTCGTCGATGTCTTCGATGCGCAGCAGCATGTCGTCGCCGCGGCTACGCGCGGACAGCCATGCGCCGAGCATCGCATAGATGTTGCCGATGTGCATGCGGCCTGATGGGGTGGGTGCGAAACGACCTGGCACGGGGTTCCTTCCTGTCGTTGGCGGGCGGTTCGGTGTTGCCGATGCAGAGACCGGTTGCGCCGATGCTTGCAACTGTACCTGCATCGGCGGCCGGAACGGCGGGTTTCGTGGGACGCGATTGTGGAATGCGTTGCTGGACGTGCCGTGACGTGCCATGCCGAGGTTGCAGCGTGCTCCGAAAACGTGCCGTCGCTGTGAGATATCTCACAGTGTGAGAAGGATATTTAGCGCATGGTGATACGGGCCGCGCGTTTCGTTTGGGGTGTGCGTAAGGTGGTATGCGTCATCCGGTATTCTGGGTGGTGATTTCGGCAATTCGGTCTATGCGTTATCGGTATGGCCGGTCAAAAGGGGATTTACAAGGGGCGAATATGACGAAGCGACAGTTCAGTAGAGCGGAAATCGAATACCTGCGTACATTGCCGTCGATCGACGCGGTGACGGACAGCAGAATCACGTATGCGAGGGAATTCCAAATCGACTGCATGAGGCGGTATCTGCAGGGGGAGAAGCCGACTGCGATCTTCATTTCCGCGGGATTGAGCCCATCGGTCATCGGGCACAAGCGCATCGAACGCAATATCGCACGCTGGAAGCGTGACGAGGACATCATGCGCAAGGCGGCCGAAGAGCCGGAACCGCATGATACGGCTGTGGACAACCACAATGCGATGTCGGAAGTGCCGTTGGGCAAGATTCAATCGCTGGTATGCCAGGTGATGGTGTTGAGCGATCGCGTCGATAAATTGGAGCGTTTGGTGGAGGGGCTGCGCAAGGGGGATAAAATCTGAAAAAAAGTTTTCAGATTTATTGGTTTTTTCCGGCGGTTCGCGCGCATTTATCTGATACATTAAATGCGTAGACGGAGTCTTTGAAGTCCCCCTTCTACTGCCGTCTGGTTTTATAGCCCGCGCGAATTTATGACCGCTTTATCGCTTCACTTCAGGTCATCGCGTGGGCTTCTTTATACGTTGTCGGCGGTTTTCTGGTAACACTGGTATCGAAATATCAGCCGACATGCCGGAAACGGTGGTGCCGGCCGCGGACCGGCGGTCGAATGAACTTGCGAGAGGTGGACGATGACTGCATACATGGATCACAAGAACCTCGCCAACGAGGTGATCGACGATGCGCGCGCACGTGAGATCACGGACGGCGTGCATCG
>PPYE01627588.1_pt1 | contig 10990 bp, 7 predicted proteins | sample 1559881 | NCBI WGS metagenome assembly PPYE01 (sample SAMN08240022, study PRJNA423297) | Human gut metagenome, whole genome shotgun sequencing project.
GAATGGTTGCGGCGCCAGCTCCCCAGGTGAAGCCTTTGGCAACGCCGTGAGGCGCTTCTTCCTTGAGCGGCAGTCGTCCATTCACTGCAATCGCGTCGGAGATGTAGAGCCTGGAACGGACATTGTCATCGAAAAAGAAGATGCCGCTGCCGCGGAAAGCATCCACTACCGGCATGGAGATCTTGACAGGCTCCGCCTTCATTTTCTTTGCCGAAGCTTCGGCAGCCGGCACGGCGGTTGAGCCAGTGATCGATGTGGCTGCACAGCCCGAGAGCGTAAGGACAGCAGCACAGGCAAGGCCGACGGCAATGGTCGACCGCTGAAGTTTGAATTGATGCATGACGCGTACGTTTAAAGAGGCGTATTGATAAAAAAGTGCCTCATTATCGAACGGATGGCGATGAATTGCGCAGACGCAGATAGGGACTTTTCCGAATTCATCGCCAATTGCATGAAATATATGTAAATCAATCTTTAAGCATCTTTAATCCCACGCTTCCGCTGGATTACGCCAGACGTTGTCGGGCCAACGCACAACACGTCCGGGATTGAGGATGCCTTTAGGATCGAGTGCGGCGCGGATGGTCTTCATGAGCTCAAGCTCTACCGGATCTTTCGTGCGTTCGAGAAGCGCTGCCTTTGCTCCTACGCCGTGTTCGGCCGCAACGGAACCGCCGAAACGGATGACCGCGTCGTTCACCATACGGTGGACTTCGCGTTCGTGCTGCTTCCAGAATCCCTTGCCCAGCTCAGGGCGGTTCCCAAGGTTGAAGTGCAGGTTGCCGTCGCCGTAGTGACCGAAAATGGCCGGGGCGAGCCACGGCGTTTTTTCCTCGAATTCGGCAAAAGTTTCCCGAATAAAGCGGCAGAGACTGCCGCGCGGGACACTGATGTCATTTTTAATGTTTCCGCCCGAAGACCGAACAGCCGTGGGAATTTCTTCGCGCAGTTGCCAGAGCGCCTGGGCTTCATCTTCGTTTTTGGCGAGCACAGCGTCGAGCACATCACCGGAATCAAAGAGCGGTTCGAGTGCTTCAATCAGACCTTCCGTCATGATGTCGGGGTCGTCGCGTCCTGTCAGCGCAAGGTCAAAAAGCACTGTCCAATCAGACTTTGCTGTGGTGGGTGATGTGCGCCCCTCGGCATAGACGAAGTCGAGGGAGGCTTCGGACATGAGTTCGAAGGCGGTCAGTGCAGGGCCGGCGAATTTTTCAATTGTCTGGAAAAGTTTTTCCACGGCTTCAAGACTGCCGAGCGGCGCCCAAACTGTGAGGCGTCCGGCAGGGAGCGCAGACAAGTCGAGTACGGCTTTCGTGATGATTCCCAATGTGCCCTCAGAGCCGATAAAAAGGTCTCGGAGGTCGTAGCCGGTATTGTCTTTGCGGACGCTGCGCATGAGGTTTACCACTCGTCCGTCGGCGAGCACGACTTCAATGCCGAGGCAGCTGCGCCGCGCCATGCCGTAACGCACCACATGAACGCCGCCGGCATTGGCGGCAAGCGTTCCGCCAATCTCGGCGGTGCCTTCGGCTGCCAGAGAAATTGGATAGAGGTAACCTGCTTCGCGGGCCGCTTCGGCCGCTTTAGCGAGAATGACGCCGGCTTCCACCGTCATTGCAGCATTGACCGGATCAACGCTGAGGATCCGGTTCATGCGGGAGAGACTGAGAATGATCGTGCGGCGGTTGGCAGGGCTTTCTGGTTCCGGTGTTGCGCCGCCCACGGTTGAAGTGTTGCCGCATTGCGGCACGATGCAGAGTCCCCATTCTCCAGCCAAGCGCACAACGGCAGATACTTCCTCTGTGGAGGCCGCTCGAACGAGTGCCAGAGCGCTGCCTTGGCGGCGACGGCGTGAGTCTAGGGACGCTGCGGCGATTTCATCCGGAGCAGTAACGAGCCCGCGGGGGCCGACGATTTCGAGAAGGGCTTGGAAAATTTGGTCGCGTTCGGCGTCCGTGAGCGGCGCGCAAAAGGCGCAGTCAACGCATTCGGTCATCTCAGCATGTCCTTGCAAGTGAAAGCAGAGCGTCGACAACGATAGCACCGGTACAGGCGGCGGTCTGCATAAACGAAAACCTTCCGCTGCAGGACAGGAGAAATGCCGATAAAAAAGGTCCGTACGGCACAAACCGTCGGACCTTTTCGTCCACCCTCTCTGCGAGAGGATGCAGCTGTGAATTACTTCAGGGCGTCGAAAACGCGCGCGGTAATGGCATCAATAGCGCCGAGACCGCTGATCGAGCGGTACTTCGGAGCATGTTCACTGCCGCTTTGGGCAAGCTTGGAATAAAAGTCCACGAGGGCTTCTGTCTGGTCGTGGTAGACCTTCAGGCGCTTGAGGACGACATCTTCATGGTCGTCTTCGCGCTGCACGAGATCTTCGCCCGTCACATCGTCCTTGCCCGCAACCTTCGGCGGGTTGTACTTGATGTGATAGGTGCGGCCGCTCGCTGGGTGCACGCGGCGTCCGGACATGCGCTCAACGATTTCAGCGTCAGGCACGCTGATTTCAAGAACGTAGTCAATAGGAATGCCGGCGTCGATCAGGGCGCGAGCCTGCGGAATTGTGCGGGGGAAGCCGTCAAAGAGGGCGCCATTGGCGCAGTCGGGCTGAGCGAGGCGTTCCTTCACAAGGCCGATGATGATGTCGTCGGAGACGAGCTGGCCCTTTTCCATCACGGCCTTAGCGGCCAGACCAAGGGGAGTGCCGGCCTTGACGGCGGCACGCAGCATGTCGCCCGTAGAGATCTGCGGAATGCCGAAGCGTTCGCAGATGAACTTGGCCTGCGTGCCTTTGCCGGCGCCCGGCGGTCCGATGAGGATAAGACGCATTGTGAAAATCTCCTGATTCAATAAAGCCGGCGGCTGGAAAGGTTTGGCCGAACGGCGCATCCGAAAGCATGGACGCACCCGGGCGGAACGAAAATCCGCCGGCACAATCCTTAAATTGTACCGCTGCAGGCACAGAACGCTGAAATTTGCGCTGAGCACGAAAACAGATAAGTGTCTTTGATGGGCGTTTTAGAAGTGCTTTTAATTGTTGCGCTCCCAAAGGACCACACTGATGCCGTCGACATGCTCGAGCGTCGGTCGGCTTTTCAGATGCATTTCTTTTATTCGCCGTGCTTCCAGGGCTGCTGCCGGCGCTTTAAGAGCCGCGCCGCGCTCGTTGGTGTCCGAGACGGCGAGCGCGGCATGGGAGAAGAAAAAATGGAGGGCTGCAATTGGCATTTGGCAGCCTGGCGCTTAGGTGTGTTATTCAACCCATTCAGCGTTATAGAACTCGAAACTCTGATCGACCATCATGTTGAAGTTTTTCAGGTGTTTGTTTGAAGCACCGGTGGACATCTCAAAGAGGAGGAATGCCCACGGCGCTTCTTCCCAAGCGGTCTTTTGCGCATCTTCATAAAGCTGATTGCGCTTGGCTTCATTGGGTTCGACCAACGCTTTGTCGATGAGTTCATCAAAATGCTTGTTGGCGTAGTAGGTCGTATTCATATATACGGGCGGCTGCTGCGTGCTGTGAAGAATCGGACGCAGCACCTGATCGGGGTCGAATGAGCCGTCGCTCCAGCCGATGTAAAAAAGCCGCGATTTAGAGTCAGCCGCTCCCTTGACGTGAAGGATCAGTTCGGTGCGCACGCCCGGTTCAAGCAGCTTCGTTTCCACCTTGATGCCGACCTGCGCGAGCTGCTGCTGCAGGAACTGCACAACCTTTCCGGAGGTCGTGTCGTTGTAGCCTGACCACAGAATTGTGGAAAAGCCGTTGGGATAGCCCGCTTCCTTAAGCAGTTCACGCGCCTTTTGGGGGTTATAGGGCCACGGCCCAAGTTTGACGGCCCCCGGATATTGACTGGCCAGAATGCCGTACTGAGGCACAGCATAACCGTTGTAGGCTACCTTCACCAAGGCATCCTTATTGATTGCGTAGTTGATCGCCTGACGGACACGCTTGTCAGAGAAGGGTTTAAAGAAGTTGTTGAGATCGAGGTGCTTTTGCATGATCGACGGGATCGCCGTCACATTGAGGGTTTCGTCGGCCTCTAGCGACTTGATCTGTTCGAGCGGCACCGTTGTGATGAAATCGGCTTCACCGGTACGGATCATTGCGGCGCGCGTAGAGTTTTCCGGAACGGGAATAAAGGTAATGCCGTCGAGCTTAGGCAGACCCTTGATGCGGTAATTGGGGTTCTTTTTGACGACGAATTTTTCGCTCGGATTGAATTCTTCCTGAATGTAAGGGCCCGTGCCGCAGCTTTTCAGCGCCAGGCCCGCTTTGTTGCCGCCGGCGGCTTTAATGAGGCTTGGGCAGACCATCATTGTGTTATTCATGGCTAGACGCCGGATGAAGCCGCCGTGCGGATACTTGAGCGTGAACTGTACCGTGTATTTATCGAGGACCTTCACCGTGTCAATGAAGGTGTAGATCGCTCGGCGGGTGAGGCCGGAATTGGGACGAAGCACTCGGTCAAAATTGAGTTTCACTGCTTCGGCGTCGAATTCTGTGCCGTCGTGAAACTGCACGCCTTTTTTCAGACGCACCGTATAAGTCAATCCGTCGGCACTGCGCTCGTACCCTTCTGCGAGAAGCGGCACCGGATTCATGTCTTTATCAAAAGTAAAGAGCCCTTCGTAAACGGCTCGTGCCACGGCTTTTGTGATGGTGTCAGGCGAATCGTAGCTGTCGAGTGTTGTGAAGGCTGCCGACAGCGCGACCGTAATGTGTTTGGCTTGTGCGGCCGGCGAGGCAGCAAGAATGAGCGCTGCGGACGCAGCGGCTGCAGTCAGGGCAGCAGCCCGCTTGGTGCACTTTAAAAGGTGTTCGCAATGTGAAAGTGTGGGGAAAGCAGCATTCGTCATGACGGCTCCGGAATCACTGATGAAATCTGTGATGAATAGGCGCTTCACCTTTGAAGGTCGTGTCGCCGTGCCGGAAGCAAAAAGGGCGGTACGCCTTCATTTCGAAGCGCCCGCCCATCGTTCGGATGAGAAAAATTGTGCTTGCGGCGGGCGATGCTACACCCGCCACCAACGTTGCGGCAGTTTGGAGAGAGAGGATGAGCAGATGCCGCTCATAGCCGTGCACAGAGCCGCGGCAAGCGGGCTCTTCAATTCGGCGCTCGAGGACAGTGCTTGCATCAAAGGGAATCTCCAAAATACCAATTAAATGTGACTGAATCGACTGCTGCGGCACGCTGCCGGAACACCCGACCCCACAATAATGACCTGCTTCGGGCGTTTTGGAAAGAGCCGTCTGTTAGGTAAAACGCCTAGTGCACAGATGAAGCCATCAAGGCGAGCAAAAATGAATTTGCGGAAATTGGGCAAAATTTTGAGAAAAAAGCCCCGATGCATTCGCTTGAGAGACAGGCAGAATAAAGGTGTGAATGGTTTTTGAGCCGGAGAGCTTTTTATGTCTGCTGCCCATAATTCTGCACGCCGTCGTCTGCTTTTAGGCGGCGCAGCGGTTGCCGGTCTGGCCGCGGCCGGTGCGGCCGCCGGCAGCGCAGTAATGGCACGGGCAGACTTCGGCGCACTGCCGACTGGAGAGCGTTTAAAGCGCATTCAGGCCTCACCGCATTGGCAAGATGGGTCGTTTCACAATCTCGTGCCGATGGAGCTTTCTGCGAGCGGCCGCTCACGCTTGGAGATCATGCGGGATTTTCTTTTGGACCGCAATCCGCAGCGTTTCCCGTCTGCACCGGTGCCGCACATCAAAACCCATTTCGCAGCAGTGCCTGACAACCATATGGTCTGGCTTGGACATTCGGGTTTCTTTATCCACTGGGCGGGTCTCAAGGTGCTGATCGACCCTGCACTCCATCAAGCTTTTCCGGTGCCCGGGTTCTATAAGCCTTTTCCGGGGACGGACTGCTGGGAGCCAGCCGATCTGCCGGCGGCCGATCTTTTGCTCATTACGCATGACCATTACGATCATTTGGACTATCGCACTGTACTGGACCTTAAAAATCGAGTGAGGCGTGTAGTTTGTCCGCTCGGTGTGGGCGCTCACTTTGAGGCCTGGGGCTGGGAGGCAGAGCGCATCACCGAGCTGGATTGGCAGGAATCTGTCAGAGTCGGCGGCCTCACAGTTTCAGCTGTTCCCGCGCAGCACTTTTCAGGGAGAAGTTTTACGCCGAACCCGACGCTTTGGTGCGGATACATGCTCGAAGCTGACGGCATGCGGATTTATCACTCGGGCGACACCAGCTTCGGGCCGCATTTTGCGCAGATTGCGCAAACTTTTCCGAAGATTGATTTGGCGCTCATCGAGGACGGTCAGTACGACGACGATTGGCCGGGCGTTCATCTGATGCCGGCCGCTTGGCGTCAGGCTGCTGCACTGCTGAATCCTCAGGCCATTGTGGCGATTCACAATTCAAAATTCTGCCTTTCGCATCACAAATGGACCGACCCCATGAATACAGCCAAGCAGTCGGCAAAAGTGTTAGGCATCGCGCTTGCGACGCCTTTGATTGGCGAGCCTATGCCGCTCGATCCGGCGCGGCGCCGATCCTTTGAAGATTGGTGGCTCAAGGTGTGAATGAAAAAACGCGGAATCACGCTGCCGATTCCGCGTTTAAGTTTTCAGCTAAAAAGTGCAATGCGTCATTGGCGGGAAGCAAAAACAGCGCGCACGCGCTCGAGATCTTCCTCTGTATCTACACCCGCAGGAAGTGCCTGATGAAGGACGAGAACGGCAATTTTTTCTCCGTTCCAGAGTGCGCGCAGCTGTTCAAGACTTTCAGCTTCTTCGATCGGTGCCGGTGCAAGTGTCGGGAATTTCTTTAGAAAGCCGACTCGGTAGGCGTAGAGCCCCAAATGGTGGAGCGGGCGGAAGCCCTCGGGCAGCTTGGTCTGATCTTTACGGAAAGCGTCCCGCGGCCAGGGAATAGGGGCGCGTGAGAAGGTGAGCGCATTGCCGCGGCTGTCGAGCTCAACTTTGACAACGTTGGGGCTAAAGAAGTCTTCAATAGACGTGAGCGTATGGGCGGCGGTTGCAACGGCGCATTCCGGGCGATCCGCAAGAAGTGCAGCCGTCTGATTAACGGCTTCTGCGGGCATCAGAGGCTCATCGCCCTGAATGTTGACGACGATTTCATCGGCAGCAAGCCCAAGCAGCGAGGCAGCTTCGGCAAGGCGATCCGTGCCGGTGGGATGGTCAGCCCGCGTCATGACGCATTCAATGCCGGCCGTTCGGCAGGCTTCATAAATGGCTTCATGATCGGTAGCAACGGCAATGCGTGAAGCGCCGGTACGGCTGGCGGCCTCTGCGACACGAACGATCATCGGTTTGCCGCAAATGTCCTTCAGGGGTTTTTCGGGCAGACGCGTGGACTTCATGCGGGCAGGAATAATGACGGTGAAGCTCATGAGAGGTCTCCTGCGGTTTCTGCATTGGGTCCCTGGCCAGAAAGCGCTCGGGCCTTGCTCTGCCAGCTGAGCGTCTCGGCTTCGGAAAGCTTTCTGGCGTCGTGCGGCACCATCATTGGAATGTGATCTTTCACCGCAAAGGCAAGGCTGCAGTGCGGGCAAATGAGCTCTTTGTCGCCTTCGGCATCGTTGGCCTGCTCTTCTGGGACGGATGCAAAAAGGCGTCCTCGGCAGTTGGGACAGACAAGAAATTCAGGAATGAAGGAGGACATAGCAAATATTTTCTTTTTGGAATAAGCGTTGCGAAGCTGATGAGATCAAACCGATTGAGCATTCACTCAATTTTGTCGTTGCGCGTTTCCGGATGGCGCCCCATGCGTTGGGCTGCCGCGGCGGCTTTTTGGTCGACGATGTCAACGAGATAGGTGTCCAGAACGACTTCAAGTCCGACGACCCAAATTCGATCGTCGTTTTTGATTTCCGGAATACGCGCACACTTCACAGCATCTTTTGCGGTGATGAGAATGATGGATTCCTTGCGGCCGGCAAACGGGTTTTTGGCAAAGTCGTAGTGGTCGCCGAGTTCAAGTTCGGCACAGTCGATGTCGTGAGCACGCACCATAGCGAAGAATCGGCCGGGAGAGGCAATGCCGGCGGCAGCCAGAGCCTTGCCTTGGGAGGCTTTCAAATCGTGCGAGATTTCGTCTATGTCGCGGATGTCGCCGTTGGAAAGGCGCCGACATGCTCCGAAGCAGCTTGAAACGGCGAATCGCGGTGTGCGGCTCTCGACCTCCACATCCGTCGTGGTGTTGAGGATGAGCGCATCCACTTCATCGAGCCGGGAAACAGGCTCACGCAGGGGACCGGCGGGCAGCAGCCAGCCATTGCCCAGCCCGCCCGCGCCGATGACGGCGAGTTCTACGTCGCGGGCGAGTGCCGTGTGCTGCAGTCCGTCATCAGACAAAATGATATTGACGCCGGGGTGAGCATGCAGGAGCGCAAGGCCGGCCTGATAACGTGCACGGCCGACCGCAACCGGCGCCATGGAGTCGCGGGCGATGAGGAGCGGTTCGTCCCCCACTTCCCGCGCATCCGATTCGGGCGTCACAATCTTGACTTCTTCGGCTTGGCGGCCAAAGCCGCGGGAGATGACGCCGGGGGTCCAGCCGCGAGCTCGAAGCTCCCGTACGAGCGCAATCGTAACCGGCGTTTTACCGGTGCCCCCAACATAGATGTTGCCCACAACGACGACCGGTACGGGAAGGTGCTGCGGCTTGGTGCTTTTGCGTTTGGAGGCGCTTATGGCCTCATAAATGAGTGAAAGCGGGTAGAGCAGGCAAGCCGTTGGGCCGCGGTGCGACCAAACGCGGTGGAGCCAGGCTTCAATGCGCGGATGACTGCTCATGACAGTGTCTCCTGAGATGCCGGCAGTGCCGATGGAACTGAAGCGTAAACGGAGTCGGGTCGACTCTCAGAAGAATCCGTGGATATTCGCGGGTTGTCGTCAGACATGGAGGATTGTCAGGTCGAGCCGCTTGGGTATTGAAAGTTTCACGGATCGCCGTCGAAAAGGTTGGAAGAGACACAGCAGTCGAAATGCCAAAACATGACTGCTCGGACGTCAATCTCTGATGATAGCCGCTTTATCTGTGAACTATTGAGAGTCATCTGTGCGTTTTTGCGGCAGAGTGCAGATTGTTCGGTCGCCATTGTTCCATAGCGGTGCTGCCGCTCGGCGACCAGTCACAGATCATCGGTTCTCGGTGGACAATTGGCTCTAAAAGCCCCCTGTTCCGTCTGCTGGTGAAGAAGTACTCGCTTTTTTATTTTCACTTGCTGCACAACGACATCATGGTGACATAAAGGGGTGTGTCATCGATCAGTAGATGACTGAGTTTGCGGTTGTGGATAACTATGTGGATAGTTTGGCAAGATCAAGGCCGAAAACTCAAAAATTCGCCTGCTGAACATTGGGATGATCTTCTGTCATATTTGTAAATTCGCTGGGGCAGTAGTTGTTGACTTATTGTAAAACCAAGTTTTGATCTAGTTTGGGGGCTTTTCATGGCTTGACAAAACGACGGCAATATGCTGTGGACAAATCCGTGCAGAAGTTGGGTGCCTAAGGTTGTTCACCTAGAGGGAGGACAGACTTGTGGACAACTTTGGGGGCATCTTCACAACCCTGTCACAGACATGTAAAAAATTTCATTGCCTAAAAAATGGGCAGTGTGTGGATTCTTGGGAAAACGATTGTCTCAGACAAAAAGACGCTGACTCGGTAGGATGTCTATTCAATCCATCCTTCGTCAGAGGGCGTTGTCCTCGAACTGCACGCCTAGAAGTTTTTTGGGGCATTTTGATGACTGCAAAGCATTCCGGTTCGGCTGGCGGGCCGCCTCCCGATTTCTTTGATGATCCGGCTTTCGCTGCATCGCTTTATGCGGAAGCTGACCGCAGGGCAGGCGGAGCAGATCGCTCTGCGCGTTCATCGCGTGAGACTCGGGACGGCCGATCCAAAGCCCCGCAAGCTTCTGTGCAGAATTTTTCCACGGTGCAGCCTTCAAAGCGTGTGCCTGCCTTTGCGAAGCCGAATCAGCCGTACAGCGGGATGCCGCCCGTGAGCTGGAGTGATGCGGACTTGGAACTCAAGCCGCGTATTGAGCCGATTGCAAAGCGCTCCTCAACTCGTGCTGCATGGGGGCCTCAGACAGTTGCCTCAGCCGCTTCAGGCGTCGAGTCGTCTCCCGCAGCAGCGCTTAGGCGCGAGGAACCGCTGAGTGTGTCTGCCGCCTTGCGCCGAATGACCAATGCGCTTGAGGGCGTCCTTGACGGCATCTGGATTACCGGTGAAGTTGCAGAAGTTTCCCTGTCGAGTCTGGGACACCTTTATTTTTCACTCAAGGATGAGGCTGCACTGCTTTCTTGCGCCATGTTTCGCAGTGCACTGGGACGAGGTCCGATATTTCAAAAGGGCGACCGTATAGAGCTTCTCGGACATGTGGATATTTATGCCCCCCGCGGACGACTGCAAATGGTCGGAACGCGGTGGCGGCCAGCCGGCGTGGGAAGTCTCTATGAAGCTTTTTTAAAACTCAAGGCCAAGCTGGAGGCTGAAGGACTCTTTGCCTCAGAGCGCAAAAAAACGATTCCTCGATTTGTACGGCGAGTTGTACTGGTGACGAGCGCTCAGGCAGCCGCCTACGGCGATGTACTGCGTACGCTTGAACGTCGCACGCCTTGGGTGAAAATCATGCATGTGGATAGTCTGGTTCAAGGTGCCGACGCTCCCGCAGCACTCATTTCGGCGCTGATTGCTGCACAGGCGCTTACCCCCGATGTCATTTTGCTGGTTCGCGGCGGCGGCTCCTATGAGGATCTGCAGGCTTTTAACGATGAGGAGCTCGCTCGTACGATCGCAGCGCTCAGCGTGCCCGTCATTTGCGGCGTAGGACATGAGGCGGACTTTACCATCGCCGATTTTGCAGCCGATCTGCGGGCTTCGACGCCGACAGCTGCAGCGGAGTCCATTGGGCCGGATCGAGATACTTGGCTGAGGCGTTTGGATAAATGTTCAGACATGCTTGAGCGGGCTGCTGAACGAGCTTATCAGCAT
>PPYE01208555.1_pt1 | contig 10989 bp, 10 predicted proteins | sample 1559881 | NCBI WGS metagenome assembly PPYE01 (sample SAMN08240022, study PRJNA423297) | Human gut metagenome, whole genome shotgun sequencing project.
TTTACTTATTTACTATTATGGAAAAAATAGACAATCTTGACCGGCAGATTCTGGAAATCATTTCCCAAAATGCCCGTATTCCTTTTAAGGATGTAGCTGCTGAATGTGGTGTATCACGTGCCGCCATTCACCAACGCGTACAGCGCTTGATTGATTTGGGCGTTATTGTCGGCTCCGGCTACCATGTAAACCCTAAGTCTTTGGGCTACAGGACTTGTACTTATGTAGGAATCAAACTGGAAAAAGGCTCCATGTACAAGGCTGTTGTTACCGAGATGCAAAAGATTCCCGAAATCGTGGAATGTCATTTTACCACCGGTCCGTACACCATGCTGACCAAAGTGTATGCGCGTGACAACGAACACCTAATGGACTTGCTGAATAACAAGATGCAGGAAATCCCCGGCGTCACTGCAACAGAAACATTAATTTCACTGGAACAAAGCATCAAGAAAGAAATTCCTATTTGCCCGGAAAAGTAAGATAAATAAAACAATGGGGTTGTGCCGAAACAAAAAACACTTATTATTTGTTTTGACATAACCCCATGATTTCATCACCTTATCACTTTATATAAATATGGATTTCTTAAACGAATATCACCTGTCAGGACTTGTAATCGGTATCTGTACTTTCCTTATCATAGGCATCTTCCACCCCATAGTAGTAAAAGCCGAATATTATTGGGGAACTAAATGCTGGTGGATTTTCCTATTGTTGGGAATCGGCGGTGCCATTGCTTCACTGTATACCGACAATATTTTGGTAGCCTCACTGCTAGGCGTATTCGCTTTCTCTTCATTTTGGACCATTAAAGAAGTATTTGAACAAGAAGAGCGGGTAAAAAAAGGGTGGTTTCCCAAGAATCCTAAACGAACATATAAATTCTAAACAAAAAGCATTCGCATTTTTATCTGAAACGCTTGCATATTTCAAGAGAAAATACTACTTTTGTCCCCGCTATCCGATATAAGGATACACCGGACTTGTAGCTCAGTTGGTTAGAGCAACAGACTCATAATCTGGAGGTCCTTGGTTCAAGCCCAAGCTGGTCCACACTGAAAATCAGGCATTTACAAGCAATCGTAGATGCCTGATTTCGTTTATGGTGACCTTCAGGTGACCTTTTTAAAACCAAACTTTGAAAAAGTGACCTTTTGAGATTTAATGCAATCCGAAGAAAATTCATGTAACAACCACACGCTTTTAAAACGTTTCATGCTCCATTGTGCAACTAGTTTCTTGCTAATGAAAAAACAATTCCCCAACTTTTTAATTCTCATACCAATCCTATAGTTCTCTTAGTTTGGATTATATTTCGTATATTTGTCTGATAATGAAAAACGAGTGCAGTTCTCAAAACTGATAAGACTAAAAGCACACGCATTTTATTAAACCTCAACATGACTATATGGCAAATACCAACCTAAAAGAAGCTAAAGCGGCTAAAAACGATGAATTCTATACTCAGTTTCATGATATTGAAATTGAGATGAATGCGTATTTGGAATACGACCCGAATGTTTTTCGTGGAAAAACGATTTTGTTACCCTGTGACGACCCTGAATGGAGTAACTTTACCCGTTACTTTGCAGCCAAGTTTGATGAATTGGGCTTGAAAAAGCTCAACTCTACAAGCTATGCACCAGATGCAAAAAAAATGAAGTTATTGACAGAACCTTCTTTGTTTGAAACAGAAGCTCCACAGTTTGATCCACAGAAAGCACAGACAAAAGGGAAAATCTTTGTTCTTGAAAAAGATCATACGGGTGATGGACATATCAATATTGATGACTTAGAGTGGGAGTATTTGGAAGGTGATGGTGATTTTAAAAGTAAAGAAGTCACTCGACTTCGAAACGAAGCTGATATAATAATTACTAACCCCCCTTTTTCACTATTTAGGGAGTTCCTTGCATGGATAATTGAAGCTCATAAACAATTCATTATAATAGGTAATATGAATGCAATCACTTACAAAGAAACATTTCCTTTAATAAAGGATAATAAGATGTGGCTTGGGTATTCTATTCATAGTGGAGATAGAGAATTTCAAGTCCCAGACGAATATCCTTTGACAGCGGCAGGATGGAGAATAGATGATAATGGACGGAAGTTTATTCGAGTGAAAGGTGTACGATGGTTTACTAACATTGATCATGGTCGCCGCCATGAACCTCTTCCCCTTATGACTATGGCTGATAACTTGCGCTTTTCCAAACACAAGGAACTGAAAGGTAAAGCCTCCTATGACCACTATGATAATTATGACGCTATAGAAGTTCCATTTACCGATGCTATCCCCTCGGATTATGATGGTGTAATGGGGGTACCGATCTCGTTCTTGGATAAATATTGCCCGGAGCAATTTGAAATATTAGGGATAACTGATAGGGGTAATGAATGGGGATTAAAAAACCAAGAATACACTAGTGCAGACTCTCCTAATTGCAACGATCTTAATCGCCGAGGTGCTATTTTAAGTAATGGTGTACTTATTTCAACATATGCTAGATTGCTCATAAGGAGGATTATAAGTTAATGTGCTTAATTAAAACTCTAGCATAAACTTGAGTATAGTATTTTCCACTAACAATGTAATAAGTTTCGTTTGTAGGAATCTCATTATGAAGCAATACAGCACCATCATTAAGTTTCGTTACTTTCGTTTCTTTGCCATGACGGTCCACTTGAATCTGCTCAGGATAGACCTTGGAAGCACTGCCATACCAAGTTTTAGTTATCCCTAATATTTCAAAATCTTACGAATTAGTACCCTCTCATAAAGTCGGACAAGTTGTCCATCACGTTCAACGTAGAGCCTTGGTCCGCCATTGAGTTTCCCTAATTTGGCCTTGATTTTTGACATATCAGCTAGTTCTAAGCCTATCCCTAATATTTCAAAAGGCTTCATGAGTGACTAATTCTTCTGATTAAAACACGTGCATATGGTTTTTGTGGTATTCCATTTTCCATGTAATATAGTTGGCCATCGCGTAAACTTGGATTTAATTTCTTCAATTCACGAGGATATGGACGTAAACCAAGTTCCCGTCCAGAATCTCCTTGAGTTTGACCTAAGATTTCAACTTAAAACAAAAATATTATGAAGACAATTTTACATACTGAATGGACCGTAGCAGATATCTGCAAAGGTTTTGCATATAACGAACTTGAAGGGAAAGGGTTGTTTGGTTTAGATGGAAAACTAACCATTCAACCGGAGTATCAACGTCATTATATTTACAATGACGGAAAGCGTGATGTGGCTGTCATTGAGTCTCTGCTAAAAGGATATCCTATAGGTTTGATTTATTTTAATCGAACTGCTGACGGAAGGTTTGAAGTGCTTGATGGACAGCAGCGCATTACTTCCATCGGTCGCTTTTTAACAGGAAAGTTCGCTATTAAGGACGAAGCCGATAATGTACAGTACTTTTCCGGGCTTCCAGAAGAATTGCAGAAACGCATATGTCAATCGTCTTTGCTCGTGTACGAATGTGAGGGTGAAGAAAAGGAAATAAAAGAATGGTTCAAAACCATCAATATTACAGGTATTCCCCTTAAAGAGCAAGAACTCCTTAATGCCATCTACTCGGGTTCTTTTGTCAATGCAGCCAAACGTGTATTCAGTAACTCAACCAATGCAGAAGTGCAGAAGTGGAGTCATTATGTAAAAGGGGATGTAAAGCGGCAAGATTATCTGGCCGAAGCCCTAAAGTGGGTATGTGAAAGTAAGCATATGACAATCGATGCCTATATGAGCATGCACCGTCACGATACATCTACGGGAGAATTAGAAAGCTATTTTCGTTCAGTGATTGACTGGGTATCAGCTACCTTTACTATGGTAGAGCGTGATATGTGCGGTTTGGAATGGGGACGGCTGTATGAGAAGTACCATACCACCCCTTATAGCATAGACCATATTACTAAACGAGTAAAAGACCTGCAAGCAGACGAAAGTGTGCGGTGCAAGAAAAACATCTATGAATATATTTTAGGTGGCGAGGAAGAAAAGCAACTATTGGATATCAGAATATTCGAAGAATCTACCAAAAAAGCTGCCTATAATCGCCAAACCGAAGAAGCCAAGAAGAAAGGTGTCTCGAACTGTCCCTTATGTGCCCTGGGCAATAATGCAAACAAAACCCGCATCTATCAACTAAAGGAAATGGATGCCGACCATGTAACAGCTTGGAGTAAGGGAGGAACTACAACGCTGGATAATTGCGAAATGCTATGCAAAACACATAATCGTTCAAAAGGAAACAAATAAATGCTGGAAAATAACTATTTTGAGAGGGTGAATATGTCTAACCCTCTCAAAATAGTATATATGCAGAAAACCTTTTATGAAGTATCTCAAGATTGGAGCAAAGCAAAGCGTCCTATCGTGAAGTATTCCACCATGTGTGCATATCTGTTAATCCTTCAAAAACATTTAGATCCTTATTTTGGCTCAATGAAAGATATAACAGAAGATGTGGTTCAGCAGTTTGTTATGAATAAATTATCCAGTGGCCATTCCAAGAAGTCTGTGAGAGATATGGTTGCTGTTCTGAAATCTGTAGTAAAATATGGTCGGAAGCAAAAAATGTTTACTTACGATGATTGGGACATCAAATATCCCACTGACACAAGCGATCACCGCCTGCCTACGTTATCATTCAAAAATCAGCAAGTGTTAGTAAGGCATATCGTTCAAGCACCCAACACTAAGAATATCGGTATACTATTGGCTCTTTATACAGGGATGAGAATAGGAGAAGTCTGCGCTCTTGAATGGCAAGATATTGATTTCAACCAAAAAACAATTACCATAAGAAAGACTATAGGGAGAGTATATGATTGTGAAACAAAATCAACTCAGAAAATTATATCTACCCCAAAAACCAAGAACTCTTATCGAGAAATCCCGATATCAAACATGCTACTGAAATGTTTAAAGGTTATCCGCAAAGAAGCTAAAGGAACTTTCGTTGTCGGTACCTCATCAACAGCACAAGAGCCTCGTATTTATCGTGACTATTTTAATCGACTATTGAAAAAACTTGAAATACCCAAAATGGTATTTCACGGACTTCGTCACACATTCGCCACCCGATGTATTGAGAGTCAGTGCGATTATAAAACAGTAAGCGCTATACTTGGACACTCTAATATTGCAACGACTCTAAATCTGTATGTACATCCCAATCTAAATCAGAAAAAGAAATGTATTGATAGAATGAGTAAATTCTTAGATATTTTAGAGTAAGATCAGAAGAAGGATTGGAAGTTTACATATCCATACGTCATTTTGTGAGGAATGTAAACTTCCAACAGCGAAAACATCCAATCTATCACCACTTCATCACACGTCCTCTTTCCACATCCTCCTCATTCTTTCTCTGCCCAACTTCCCATTCTCGATTGGCGCTTTGGCTACCCACATCAGTGTTCCTCAAAGCAGCTGAAAGCCTTTGCAGTTTGGGTGCTTTAGGAACTGGTGCAATTCTGACAGGAGCTTTGGCTTTCGTTTGTAGCTTGGGAGTCTGTTGCTTCCGTGGCTGCCGTTTCACTCGTTCCAGATCAAAGCCTTCGGGATTGAGGTTGATGAGTATGTGGCACTGGAAGTCGATGGCATAGTAGGTGTCGCCATCGTGTAACACCTTGAAGTCTTCCTCACGAAGGGCTGCTCGGATAGAGTGAATGCTTTCATCATTGAAAATCTCACGGAATCGCTTCACGGCATCGGCATGCGACTCCGGACGTTCAGACGAGAGGGAAACAAGGTCTTTCCGATCGACCTTATAAATCTTGCAGAGAAAGTCCCGTTCGGCTTCGGTGGTGGGATGAAACTGCTCGATGTAGTGGATGCGGTTGTTGCGGTCGATGGCTGCGGCCATGAATGGGGGCAACTTCCGGCTCTTTCCATTGTAGTAGATGACGCCTTTCTTGATGTACGCCCGGTGCCTCCTAAGTTTCCGGAAGATTTCATCCTGAGTTATCTTCGGGTCAATCGTCAAGAGGTCATCGATGAAGCGTTCGATGCGCTCGAAGCGTTGAGCGGGTGTGGCGAAGTCCAGCAACTCTTCGGTTGAAAGAATCCGGGCACCGTGAATGACTCGTTTGTGGGCATGGTCCACCAGCATGTAGCCGTAGGGAGCATCTTTCCGCCCAAAGAACACGAGGTCGATGTCCAGCTTGGCTTTGAGTGTTTGCTTCAACTTTTCCTGGTTGGCGCTCACATCCCGATAAGTCTTCAAGATTTCCCGCAGCTGCCGGTTGCGTGCGCTGTCCGATTGGGACTGTTTGTAGAACTGCTCCAAGACGGATAGCGGAATCTCCTCTTGAATCCTTCCTCCTTTTTTGACATAGACCTTCTCCTCCTTCTTATAAACTTCATAGCCCATTGAAACCAGTATGGCCTTGAACTGGGCAAAAGAGGAGAAGTGATATTGCTTGGCAGTTTCGATGTCCTTTTGCGTTGTCTTCTCCCGGTTGATGCCCATGAGTTTGTCCACCACCACTTGCGAACGTCGGCGCTCATGGTGATGGTTAATCTTGTGCCCGTCCGGTGCCACACGGGAGGTGACGACATGCAGGTGCAGGTTGTCGGTATCGTGGTGTGCATAGATGAGACAGGGTTGTCCGGGTTCGGCATAGCCCATTTCCTGTAGATATTGGTGTGTGAAGTCCAACAGTTGGGCTTGGGTCATTTCCTGTCCCTTGCAGGAGATGGCTACATGGAACTGCGCCTTTCTGACCCGATCGTTACGGGAACTGTATCGTTGCAGGAATCTCACCTTCTCGTTGGGCGTGGCCGGTTGGATTACTCCGACCGCTCCGAAGTTACGCATCTCCAGCAGGTGCGCTGTCCCTTTTGACACTTTGCGCTCGTTGTAACCGACGGCATGGAAGTTTTCGCTTCCGGGTAATATGGTTGCTATCATCTTGATTCTAAGTTTGAAAGATTGTGCGTTCAAAGAACGGATGAACCTCAGTGCTTCGGTTCAAGTCGCTTCGGTTCATCCGTTCGAAAGATTACGGTTTCGTAGCCATTCGTGCCAATACATCAAGGCGCTTTTGTATCTGGTTGATGGCCTCTTTGGTTCCCAGAATCGCGGGTACCAAGACCTCCAGTACGTAGCTGGGCGATAGCAAATGGACCGCAGCCAGTTCATTGGCCCGTTTCATCGCTTGATTCAGATTTCCGCCAGCCCAGGACAGCTCGTTGTGTACCTTTTGATAGAACTCACCGATTTGAGGAATCAGTTCATGCTGCAATTTGAGGTCGGGATGGGAATATTCCTTCAGTGCCGACCGCACATAGTGGCTCATACTGGTGTAGGAAGCCGCTTGCTTCAGGTGGTATGCCATCTCTTCTTCGGTCATGCGCACCTTGATACTATGGGTTTTTAGTTTCTTCATACAATGATTCGTTATACATGGGTATTTCAGGAGGATGCTACCTTATACAAGGTGACCAGGGTGGCAAGGTTTCCCGCACCTCTTTTCGCCCGGCGAAACAGCGATGCCATCGCTCCGCAGCGCAGCAGTCGGCAAGTTACTTTTGTGCACCAAAAGTACAACTTGCTTCACAAATCCTGTAAAGCTCAGAATATGCTGTGGACGGGGGGCGCTGGCTTCGTCACCTTTCAACTTTTTGCGTGCACCTTGCTTCGTAGGATGCTTGTTTCGAAGTACTTCGGTCAGGTGAACTATCGTACTTCTGTCAGCTGTTACACCCTTTCCAAGGTTGGTGGCTCCTTTGTTTGTAGCGTCCAAGATACTTGCAGTGAAAAGAAAAAAGAATTTGGGAATCCATGAATCGTCTTCTCACGAATTGGAGTGAGGGAATAGTTAGTATCCTTGTTACCATCAATTCTTGTTTCTTGCTATCTCCGTACGTTGCACCAAGGGTTACCCAACAAGAGGGAAAAGAAGTTTTGTTCCATTGTTTCACCGCCACTCAGAACATGATGTAGAGTATAGATGCATTCAACTTCATGCTACATTTTTTCTTTTCAATGCAATTCTTTTCCCTCCTAGTCTCTGAACAACTTTCAATGGAATGAAGCCCAGAAACTATATTCACTAGAAGGTGTTTTCAATTTATGTTGATGAAACGTTGAATTGTTGAACATCATTATGAAAGCGTAAGTATTCATATTGGACCTCAATGACTATTTTGTTGAGCATCTGTTGAGTTGTAAAAATGCTGAGTATCTTACATTTATCTATTCTTTTTCAACAACTCAACAATTCAACAGTAAACTAAAGCCTTAATGATTTAAGCAGTTCCTTTGTGACCGTATAGAAACGTCCGACCCTAGTTTCGGGTAAAAACTGATTCGGTATTCCTTGTACACTTTTGTATGTTTGATAAGTAAGTCCGTTAGGAGCAGGCAACAGATGCCATTGTTGTTTCAGTACCTTACGCACCTGCCACGCTTCTACTTTTGTACCATTGTTTCTCATAAGCGATACCAAATCCTGAGGTGTAAAAGAGAACTGTTCTACATGTAGTGTTTCCATTATATCCCGAATCAATTCCACCATATCCACCTCGGCATGTTCTCGATTACATTGAACAATAGCATCCAATGCTTTTGTTCGAATAAGGTCGAAGTTGAACCACATACGTCCCTCCTTTATCGTAGAAAGTTTCCGTTGTTGCAAGAAGTATAGAAAAGCAGGTATTTGCAACGTCAGTTTCTGTAAAAAATCAGGCTCATCACTTTTTAGCGGATGTATCTTACGTACCCAATAACGATTCTCCTCAGCGTCTATGACTACAGGACATAGTTCATTGTTGGAACATAGCACGAACTTAGCAAAGAAGTTGACCTCTTGTCTGTCCTTTCCCTTTGCTTCTATCTTATAGGTTTGTGCCGTACTTAAATTCTTCAATCGTTCAGCATCTTCGCGACGGTCCAATAACACTTCATCCACAACAATAAGCAATTTACCACCCCAATCAGCATTAAACTGGCTGCGGAACTCTTCGTTAGTGTTGAACGTTACATTATCCTGAAATATATGCTTCAAAAAATTAAGAAACGTGGTTTTACCAGTGTTACGTTCCGAAGATACCAACAACAGAATCGGCAGTTTCTGCGTGGGTTGCGTATATAGTAATTGCATATAGTCCAGTCCAAGCTGATATTGCTCTCCAAACACATGTTGAAGTATGCTTTCTATATCTGGAAAATCACCTTCTACAGGCTCGTGATCAATAGGCTCATAGAGGTTATAAAAACCATCTATTTCTTTTTGGTAATGAGTATGGCTCGGCACCGTACAAAATCCATTGTACTTATCCATAGGAGGTATATGCCCTTTGCCATAATCCTGACGAAGAGCAGAAAGGCTCCATGGAATTCTGCGAATAGCTTTTGTGCCATCAGCCAAAGGTTGCTCTACTACCTTATAGATAGTAGTGGCTACGCGGATATATTTTTCGTCCATGTGCATTCTATTTTAATTAGACTATAAAGACTTCGTAGTTGTGGAAAGTGCTGCTGTAGATTTCACCAATGACGTGATTTCCTTTTTTGAATACAGGTTGCGTCCACCTAATTTATGCACAAGCACCGTACCCTCTTTTTGCATACGCCAAAGGGTTGTATAAGTAATATGCAGTTTTTCGCACACTTGATCACGAGTATAGTACTCGTCATTCTCTTCCGGTGACAAATCAGACTGGGGCATTTTGCCAATCAATTCTTCCACCAACTCAGCAACAACCTGCTTCAGGTCGTCCTTCTGTAACATTAAGAAATTACCTTGCATAGGATAGTATTTAAAAGTTATGCTGCGAAAATACGATGGAATAAAACGAAAGGACCTCGGCATAAAATCAACTGATTTCTGCCGAGGTCTTTTTAACTTAATGATGTGTTCACTTAACAACTCTATAGTGTTCCATGCCGCTATACTTCTTTAATAAACATCAGAAGATAGTACTATACGAAAATGCAAGCCTAATTGCTGCGCCTTATTTTTCCCTTTCTGTATTACACTGTCAGTCAAGCTGGTGTTTCCCTTACAAATATTCCCGTCTAAAATCGTATAATAAAGGGCTTCTGCATAATCAAAACCTGCTTTAAATCCTAATGATGGAAACCTCTCCAAAATGGCCGCATGAAATGTTCTGTAATTGAATGTTCCGTTCAACAGCCTGCAATTCGTCAATGCTGCATACAAACACGCAAGAATGGTGTTTTTCTCACCATCCTCTTCTTTCCATTCAGTCAGTATGGAGGTAATTTCCGTCATTAGTTTATGCACATCATCCGGATTAAGCATTTCTTCCAACAATACATAAACCTGCTTACGTCCACGTCTGCCGTTTATTTTCTGTAAAATGGATTGCACTTTTCCTTTCGCTGCACCCTTACTCATCGATTCCCATTTTTTCTTGCTATATACAAATGGCAACTTATTAAAGCTGGTATAAACCAACGATTCTATAATCGATTCAGCCAATATACGTTTCCATCTGGAAGAATCCGCCTTCAACATTGATGCAGAAACCCAGTCAGCTAATTTGATGAAACCATCGTCAAAAATCATCCAGTAATAAGCACTGAACAGATAAGGATTATTCCGTAACAGTTTCTGATGAGGGATAGCTTTGTCAACAGAAGAGCCAAATAAACAGTCAAGTTGCTCGTACATCGTTGTATGACATTCGGACAACTGAGCAAACTGATGCTCTTCAGTTCCTGGACAATGACTGCGAAAAAGAGAAATTATCTCTTTCAGCCCTTTAAATGACAGCATATCCACTAAATGAAAGATACCTTTGTAAGCAAAGTCCATATTCCCTTCATAACTATCTCTAAAGCTGTTTAGGAAGTCAGAATATTCTTTCGAATGTTCATAGTGCCAACGACGCAACCCTAATAAACTCAATTCTGCGTGAACTATCTGTTGACTTTCTTGAGCGTGAATTTGCAAGTAACTTTGAATACAATCTCTCGTCAAACGTCCGTCGTC
>PPYE01294451.1_pt1 | contig 10987 bp, 7 predicted proteins | sample 1559881 | NCBI WGS metagenome assembly PPYE01 (sample SAMN08240022, study PRJNA423297) | Human gut metagenome, whole genome shotgun sequencing project.
AGACATTTAAGATTTACGATGTAGAGGAAGGAAAAGTAGTACATTCAGAAGTAGTAGATACGAATGGAAGCGGACATGGCGCATTGGCAGGAGTTCTTAAAGCATTGAATGCAGATGTTTTGATCTGTGGCGGAATCGGAGGCGGCGCACAGACAGCGTTAGCGGCAGCCGGTATTAAGCTTTTCGGAGGAGTTTCCGGAGATGCGGATGAAGCAGTAGAAGCGTTTATCAATGAGACACTCGATTATAATCCGGATGTTAAGTGTTCTCATCACGAGCACAGCCACGGGGAAGGACATACATGTGGCGAACATGGATGTGGAAGCCATAGCTGTCATTAAGAAAAATAGCAAAAAATAATAATACAAAAGAATGTGTCAAGGTAATGGAGAAAGGCAACTGTTGACTTTTGCTTTTTAGCGTACTAAAATCGAGAGTGTAGAAAAACAAAGACGTTTTGCAGTCATTATTGCAAAGCGTCTTTTTATTTTATCAGCAGTGATAAAGAGTGTGCGGTAAACAGATAATACAGAAAAGGAAGAATGCTTTATGAAAGAATTGTTATTTTTGCTTGTATTGTTTGTTTCTAATGTTATTCAGGCTATCACAGGGTTTGCCGGTACGGTATTGGCGATGCCGCCTTCCGTTTATTTGCTTGGGCTGGATCATGCAAAGGTGGTCCTGAATGTTATGGCCTGGCTGTCCGGACTGATGATCGCAGTGACCGGATATCGACATATAAACTGGAAAGAATTGCTTAAGATGTCTGCGGTCATGTTGGTTGGAATGTTTGCAGGGATACAGATCTGCCGGATCGTGAAATCTGAAAATATTCTTCTGACAATATATGGAATCATAATCGTCGTAGTTGCATTAAAGAATCTGTGCATTCATACAGAGAAAAAACTTCCGGATCTCATTTTGTGGATAGTTCTGATCCTGGCAGGGATAATTCATGGTATGTTTGTATCAGGAGGGGCTTTACTTGTGATCTATGCAACACAGGTACTGAAAGAAAAAGAAGAATTTCGTGCGACAGTGGCCCCTGTATGGGTGGTGCTGAATTTTTTTCTGATGGTTACCCAGTTCAGGAGCGGCCTGGTTGGAACGGCAGATATTCGACTGATCTGTATCAGTATCCTGCCATTACTTATAGCTACATGGTTAGGTAAAAAGCTGGTATGTAAAGTATCTCAGAAGGTATTTCTGAATCTGACTTATATACTGCTTCTGATATCTGGAGTATCTTTGATCGTCTGATGTAGTTGATCACAGGAAGCTGCGGTGGAGAAAGGTGTATAAATATGGCAGTAACATTGCGTGAGATCATAAAACAGGTACAGCATCTGGAGATGAAGCTGGTAGCAGGTGAGACAGGACTAGATCATGAAGTGTCATGGACTCATATGGTAGACAGCGACACGATTTCTGCATTTCTGCAGGGACAGGAGCTTACTTTTACAACTGGATTAGGATTGAATGAAAATCTGACTCTTCTTCGTCTGGTAAAGGAAGTATGGCGAAACAAAGCCAGTGGAATCGTGATCAATATAGGGCCTTATATCAGTGAGATCGGACAGGATGTTATTGATTTTGCAAATGAAAAGGGATTCCCGGTATTTGAAGTACCGTGGAGGGTTCGAATGGCTGAAATCATGCGGATCATATGTTTTGCAATAACAAAAGAGCAGCAGAACGCAATTGAGGTTGCGACGGCACTGAACAATGCCTTTTTATGTCCGTCCCAGGAAGAACTGTATGTTTCGGCACTGATGAGAAAAGGGTATTTTACAGACAGTGTATATACGGTTGTGAATGTGTGTGTTCTGGAAGACAATGATCGTGTAACAGGAACAAGGCTAGAGCAGATTTTATCTAAACTGAGCAGTCATATCCGCTGCAATTATAATGGGATTTTGTGTTGTGCCCAGGAAAAGCAGATCCTTCTGGTTTTGTGTGATTATTCTGATGAAGCATGCAGAAAAACTACAGAGAGGATTTTTCAGATACTATGCAGGATGGTATGTCAGAAGGAACAGATTTTTGTAAGTGTAAGTAAGCAGATTTCCGGGATCAGGCAGATTTATAAGAGCTATCAGTTTGCGGAAAAAATGTCTGATCTATTATGTGTCTGTCAGGTTCCGGGCGAGCAAAGCACAGATGGCGGAAAGATTATTTTTTACAAAGATCTTGGGATTTACAGGGTACTGCTCACACTTACAGATAAGGAAGCAATAAAAGAATATCTGGCAGATACAGTAGCTCCATTGTATGAATATGATGAGATGAACCACTCAGATCTGGTCAGAGTACTTCAGTGCTACCTGGCTAACGACTGCAGTGTCAAAAGTGCGTCACAGGAATTGATCGTACATCGAAATACAATTAATTATAAGCTTGGAAAGGCTGCTGAGATACTTGGGAAAAATCTTTCTGATTTTGATGTGCGTTTTCAACTGAGGCTGGGTTTCCTGTTATATCAGATGAATGAAATGTAAAAGGAAAATGCGGCAGCAGAATAATAACGATTGTGCTGCAGCACAAAAATAATTGGATAGATGTCTATTGCAGACAGCCAGTGTCGAGAGTAATATATGACTCAGATAAGACAAAGGCGTCTGGTTCACAAATGAATGTGGGCCGGGCGCTTTTCTTATTCTACAACAAATAATAAGTTTGTTTACCGCAAAAATGAACAATATTTAAAACTGAATTACAGATAAAGAGGAGGAAGTTATTATGAGTTTAACAGGAAAAGAAGTAGCACAGATGCACAAAGATTATGTGATGCAGTCATGGGCAAGATCAGGAGCAGATACTTTACCGGTAGAAAGAGCTGAGGGAATTTATTTTTACGATTATGATGGAAAAAAATATGCAGATATGGCTTCACTTCTGGTGTGTTCCAACCTCGGACATGAGCTTCCGGAGATCGTTGAAGCGATCAAGGAACAGGCTGATAAGATGTGCTTCATGGCACCGGCATATGCATCCGAGCCTAAGAGCATGCTGGCAAAAATGCTTGTAGAAGCAGCAGGAGCAGATGCATACAAGAGAGTTTTCTTCACAAATGGTGGAGCAGAATCCAATGAGAATGCTATAAAAATGGCACGTATGGTAACCGGAAGAACCAAGATCTTTTCCTGCTACAGAAGCTATCATGGAGCTACACTTGGAGCATCCAATGCTTCTGGTGACTGGAGAAGATATGCAGCAGAGATTGGTGGTGCAAATGGGTTCGTACACTTTATGAACCCTCAGATGTATCGTGACGGATATACAAAAGGAGTTGATGATGCAGAGGTAACGAAAAAATATCTGGATGCGCTGGATCTGCAGCTCAGATATGAAGGCCCCGGAAATGTGGCAGCAATCCTGATGGAGTCTATAGTAGGTGCAAACGGTGTCATTCTTCCTCCAGACGGATATATGGAAGGTGTTCGTGCACTTTGTGACAAATATGGAATCCTTCTGATCTGTGATGAGGTTATGGCAGGATTTTATCGTACAGGAAAAATGTTTGCATTTATGAATTTCGACATGAAACCGGATATCATTACATTTGCAAAAGGTGTTACCTGTGGTTATGTACAGCTGGGCGGATGTATTGTAAGTAAAAAGGTTGCGGAGTATTTTGAGGAAAATGTTCTTCAGTGCGGACTTACTTACAGTGGACATACACTTGCATGTGCGGCTGGTGTAGCAGCAATGAAATATTATAAAGAACACGACATCGAGGGCCATGTAGCTGAGATGCACGAGATCGTTGCTCCGTTTATGGATGAGATGGTAAAGAAGCATAAATGTATTGGTGAAGCAAGATGTATCGGTTTGTTCGGTGCACTTGAAGTAGTCAAGAATAAAGAAACCAGAGAACCGATGCAGGAATACGGCGTACCCGGACCAGTAATGCCGTGGATATTTGCAGAATTAAAGAAACGTGGCTTTGCAACCTTTGGACGTGAGAACTTTATTGAAATCTGTCCGCCACTGATCATCACGAAAGAGGAGCTGGAAGAGTATCTCCCGATCCTTGATGAAGTGCTTACAATGGTCGATGAAAAATTTTGTGACTGATAAAGCAGGAGGTAGCCTATGAACTGGGATTATCTACAGCCGGTAAAAATTCATTTCGGCAAAGGCAGAGTAAAAGAAATCAAAGAAATAGCCAGAGAGCTTGGCTGCGAAAGAGGCCTTCTGGTGGCAGGACCGTTTTTTTTTAAAAGCGGTCTTGCCGAAAAGGTCATAAAAGAGTCAGAAGGAATGATCGTTGCTTCTTTTGGAGATGTTTCTCCAAACCCGGACGTTGTAGAGGTAGATGCCTGTGCGGAAGTGATCCGGCAGAAAAATATCGGATTTGTGGTAGCACTGGGTGGAGGCAGTCCCATGGATTGTGCCAAAGCAGCTGCCAGTGTAGCTCTGACTCCGGATTCCATCCGTAAGTATCATGGAACTGGAGTAGCAATGCCGGAGAAACATCTTCCACTGATTGCAGTTCCTACGACTGCAGGAACAGGAAGTGAAGTGACCTGTGTATCAGTTCTTTCGGATCATGCAAATGGAAAAAAAGCGCCGATCGTATCAGAGGGATTTTATCCGGCAGCAGCTATCATTGATCCTGAACTTACTTATACAATGCCACCGCAGGTTACGGCAGGAACAGGAATTGATGTTCTTTCCCATGCGATCGAAGGCTATTGGAGCAAAGGTCATCAGCCGATCTGTGATGTACTTGCGATGCATGCAGCAGAACTGGTATTTAAATATGTTTACAGAGCATACAGGAAGCCCGATGATGAGGAAGCAAGGGAGAAAATGTGCGAAGCATCTTTGATCGCAGGATTGGCGTTTACTTTACCGAAAACCACTTCGTCCCATGCGTGTTCATTTCCATTGACCAATATTTATCACATCCCGCATGGCGAGGCGTGTGGCCTGACCCTGGATTATTTTATAAGAATCAATGCAAAAGGCGAAGGTGGTGAACGTGTAGAGGAATTTGCCAGAAGGATTGGATTCAAAGATGCAGAAGAGATGGCGGATGCAGTTCTTGAATTAAAGAAAAAAATGGGATTGCGGTGTGATCTGAAGGATCTGGAGCTTGATGATAATCAGATTGCGGAGCTGGTTCACATCAGCAGACACCCGAACCTTTATAACAATCCGGTAGAGATCACAGACGAGATGCTGGATGAGATGTATCGATATCTGGCCGGAAAGTGAAAGATTTTGATTGAATATTGAAAAAAATAATGATAATATAGAGAGACGATGGAGTCCGGATACTTTGGTATCTGGGCTCTTTTTGTATTTATGGATGGGAGATGAAGGATTATGAAACTGATCACAGCAATCGTAAGACCTGAGAAAGTGATGGACGTCATCAAAGCACTGGAGCAGGAAGGATATTTTGCTTTTTCAAAATGGGCAATTTCAGGAAGAGGTAAGGAAAAAGGAATTCAGGTAGGGGATGTCCTTTATCAGGAAATGGCAAAAAACATGCTGTATATTACTGTTGGGGACAAAGAAAAAGATGAGGTTGTAGATATTATCATTAACAGTGCAAAGAGTGGGCAGTATGGACATTATGGTGATGGAAAAATTTTTGTTTCCGATATCAGTGAGGCATATACGATCAGCGAAGAAACCAGAGAAGATGATGATGAATGATATGATTGATGAAGCAGGAGGATATATATGGGTGAAAGAAATAAAAGAACAAAATTAAAAAAATCCATGGGACCTGGTTCGATCTGGGCAGTTGCAGTCGGTTCCATCATTGGATGGGGATGTTTTATACAGGGTGGCCTCTGGACAGAACGTGCAGGTGGACCGCTCCCGCTGTTTCTGGGATTTCTGGCAGGCGGTCTTTTAATGATCGTGGTAGGCTACAGCTATTCTTATATGATCGCAAAATTCCCGGTAGCGGGTGGTGAATTTGCCTATGCATATAAAGGCTTTGGAAGAACTGCTTCGTACATATGTGGATGGATGCTGTCGCTTGGATATCTGTCTATTGTAGCTTTGAATGCAACGGCACTTCCGGTATTGGCATCCTATATTTTTCCTGGAGTCTTTAATAGAGGCTACCTGTATACAATTGCAGGATATGATGTATATATGGGTGAAGTCGGATTATCCCTGTTCTTTATCATACTTTTCGGGATCATGAATTACAAAGGTGCGAAATCTGTAGGAAATCTTCAGCTTGCGATGGTCCTTATCATGTGTGCAGTGGTTGTTGTATCAGTCATTGGTGTGATCGCAACAGGACATTTTGATGCTTCAAATCTGCAGCCGGCATACGGAGCCGAAGGCAAGTCTCTTGGAAGCGGTTTTGTATCTATCCTGGCATTGGCTCCGTTCCTTTATGTAGGATTTGACTGTATTCCACAGGCGGCAGAAGAATATGATTTTCCACCACAGAAGTGCAAAATGCTGATCATTTCAGCATTGATCGTAGGTGCTTTGATCTATGGTGCAATGGCACTGGTGACAGATTGTGTTGTTCCCTGGCAGCAGGTTCTGACTATGACAGATGCGAATGGAACTCTTGTAAAATGGCATACAGGTGCAGTTCTTGATCTTGCAATGGGAAAAGTTGGTGTGTGCTTTGTGGCACTGGCAGTGTGCATGGGGATTTTTACCGGTATGAACGGATTCTTTATGACATCCAGCCGTCTTTTATTTGGTATGGCAAGAGCAAAAATGCTTCCGTCAGCTTTTGAAAAGGTTCATCCGGAGCATAAAACTCCGTCCATATGTGTTGGGTTTACCATGATCATCTGCTGTATCTGCCCATTTTTCGGCAGAGAAGTGATCGGCTGGGTTGTAGATATGTGTTTCGTAGGTACTGCGTTCGGATATTTCTTTACCTGTGCAGGTGCTTATATTCTTCTGAAAAAATATGGCGATGATACAGATACAAATAAAATCCATCCGGCAGTAGCAATGGGCGGCTGTGTGATCTCTGTTGTAATATTGCTGCTTCTGATCGTGCCCGGTTCTCCTGCATTCATGGCTCCACAGTCCTTTGCAGCACTGATCGTGTGGGTGTTGATGGGAGTTACCTTCTATTTTGTTTCAAAGAAAAATTTTGCGAAAATCACTAAGAGGGAAATGGATTATCTGATTCTTGGAAATGTACAGGTAGTTCGAGGACTGAGAAAAGGAAAAGATCAGGGAAGAGTTGTACAGGGAAATATTGTGGCTGATCAGAGTAATAAATCTTAAAAGGTAATAAAACGGCTGCAGGCCTATAATACTTTCAGGGTAACAGAAAAACTTCCATTCAAAAAATGGGAGTTTTTCTGTTACCGGAGTATCATATTTGAAAGGTGTGATTTATAAAGTATCTTGACAGAGGTACCGATCCTGTTATACTATTAAAACTGATAAAGGGGAGTAACCTACGTTTGGAAATCTGCGTTTGCAGTGTCGTCAGTACGGTGGAAACATCCGGCGCTGCAGGGAAATGGTGAGACTTTTATTGCATTTTTTGTTGTGCAATAAGGGTTTCTTTTTTTATATCCTTTTATCAAAAAAATCCTTTATTGCATAAAAAAATTACAGTTGGTGAATATTTGCAAAAAAGGAGGCAAAGGTAATGAAAGAAATTTATCAGCAGACAGCAGAAGAAGTTCTCGAGCGTGTGGAAAGCAGGGAATCAGGGCTTACCGATGAACAGGTCAGACGGTCCAGAGAGAAGTGCGGATGGAATGAGCTTGCAGAAGGAAAGAAAAAAAGTATTTTGCAGATCTTCTTTGAACAGTATAAGGATTTTCTGGTGCTGATCCTGATCGCATCGGCAGTGATATCCGGTATGTTTGGAGATGTGGAAAGTGCAGCAGTTATCGTGATCGTTATTACGATCAATGCGATTTTGGGAACTGTGCAGACAGTAAAGGCTGAGCAGTCCCTGCAGAGCTTAAAGAAGCTTTCCGGACCGGAGGCAAAGGTATTACGTGATGGTGTGGCGGTACAGCTCCCGGCAAGAGAACTGGTTGTAGGAGATGTGATCCTTCTTGAAGCAGGTGATATGATCCCGGCCGATGGAAGATTGATTGAAAATGCAAGCCTTAAGGTCGATGAAAGTGCCCTTACCGGAGAAAGTCTTGCGGTTGAAAAGAGTAGGGACATTATTTTGGAGGAAGCACCGCTTGGTGATCGGACAAATATGCTGTTTTCCGGAAGCTTTGTCACATATGGGCGTGGCAGAGCGGTTGTAACGAATGTAGGAATGCAGACAGAGGTTGGAAAGATTGCGGGACTTCTGAAATCGACTTCGGAAAAACAGACGCCACTTCAGGCGAATCTGGATGATTTTGGAAAGAAGCTTTCCATTCTGATCCTGATATTTTGCGGAATTCTGTTTGCGATCAGTGTATTCCGCGGTGAGAAGATCAGCAGTGCATTTATGTTTGCAGTAGCACTTGCAGTCGCAGCGATTCCGGAAGCTTTAAGCTCCATCGTGACGATCGTCCTTTCTTTCGGAACACAGAAGATGGCAAAGGAGCACGCGATCATTCGTAAGCTTCAGGCTGTGGAAGGTCTTGGAAGCGTATCTGTTATCTGTTCGGATAAGACCGGAACACTCACACAGAATAAAATGACAGTAGAAGATTATTATATTGATGGAAAAAGAATCACAGCAGATGCAATTGATGTAGCAGATCCGGCGCAGAGATGTCTTTTAGACTACAGCATTTTATGTAATGATTCAACAAATGAAAATGGAGTGGAGATCGGAGATCCGACGGAAACGGCATTGATCAATCTGGGCAAAATCACAGAAGCAGATAAAGAAAAGATCCGGCGCCAGAATCAGGAATTTTCAATGGAAGGGTTACGGGTACTGGCATTTACCTATCGTGAAATTCCGGAGAAGCATGTATTGACGATAGAAGATGAGAACCATCTGGTATTTCTTGGCCTGATCGCTATGATGGATCCGCCGAGGGAAGAATCAAAGGCTGCAGTTGCAGAATGTATAAAAGCGGGGATTCGGCCGGTCATGATCACGGGAGATCATAAGATCACAGCAGCGGCAATCGCAAAAAGGATCGGGATCCTACATGATCTGTCAGAGGCCTGCGAAGGTGCTGATATTGAAAATATGAGTGATGAGCAGCTGAAGGAGTTTGTCCCGAATATTTCTGTGTATGCAAGAGTGTCACCGGAGCACAAGATCCGTATTGTCCGTGCATGGCAGGAGAAGGGGATGATCGTGGCAATGACCGGAGACGGTGTGAATGATGCTCCGGCATTGAAGCAGGCAGATATTGGTGTTGCAATGGGAGTGACCGGAACCGAGGTCGCAAAGGATGCCGCAGCAATGGTGCTTACAGATGATAATTTTGCAACAATTGTAAAAGCAGTGGAAAACGGACGAAATTTATATCAGAATATCAAGTATGCGATCCAGTTTCTTCTGTCAGGAAACTTTGGTGCGATCCTGGCAGTTCTTTGTGCATCCCTTGCAGGACTTCCGGTTCCCTTTGCACCGGTACATCTGCTGTTTATCAATCTTTTGACAGACAGCCTTCCGGCGATTGCATTAGGCGTGGAGCCGCACAGCAGTGAGGTGATGAATGAGAAACCAAGATCAGCAGACGAGTCAATACTGACAAAGGATTTTCTTGGTAAAATCGGTCTGGAAGGACTGGTGATCGGTATGATGACGATGATAGGATTTTTGACAGGATATCATCAGAATGGTGCACTGCTTGGCAGTACTTATGCCTTCGGAACACTTTGTCTGGCACGTCTGTTCCATGGATTCAACTGCAAATCGGATCATCCGGTTATCTTTACAAAACGTTTCTTTAATAATAAATGGCTTCAGGGAGCATTTGTACTTGGGGCAGTACTCATTACCGTTGTACTGACGGTTCCAGGATTTCATCTCCTGTTTAAAGTAGAGACGTTGGATCTGATGCAGCTTGGCTGTGTATATCTGTATGCGTTTGCAAGTCTTCCGATCATTCAGCTGCTTAAATGGATACGCATGAAATTAAGAAAAAGAGGAGAATGATAGTGGATATAAGTAAAATATCTGTAAAAAAAATTCGGGAGCTTATTGTGTTTACAGTATTTCTTGTGGTCGCCCTGTGGAAGTTTGATGTGGTGCTTGATGTGCTGAAAGCAATATGGGGGATATTATTTCCATTTGTACTTGGCGGGGCGCTCGCTTTTATGATTAATGTGCCAATGAGCTTTTTGGAAAAGAAAATCTTTGGAAGGGTAAAAAAAGAAACTAAGGCAGTTGAAAAACTGGCAAGACCGATAAGTCTGCTTCTTACGATCATATTGGCAGTAGGGGTGATCGCCCTGGTAATGTTCGGGGTGATCCCGCAGCTTACGCGGACAATGGGAACTTTGATGATGAGTATCGCTGATTTTATCCCGCAGATGCAAAGCTGGATCCGGGAATTCTCTCATAATAATCAGGAAATCATGAAGCTGGTAGATCAGGTACAGTTTAATCCGGATCAGGCGATCAAGTGGGGGATAAGCCTTCTTGGAAACGGTGCAGGAAATATGATGAATACCACAATGTCAGCAGTGGGTTCCATAGTCAGTGGATTGGCAACCTTTTTTATTGCTTTTTCATTTGCCTGCTATGTCCTTTTTCAGAAGGAGAAGCTGCATGTGCAGATCCGAAAAGTATTTTTTGCCTTTCTCCCAAAAAAAAAGGCAGATGCTTTTCTTAAAGTCTGTTCTCTGACTTATCGGACATTTGCAAATTTTCTTGCAGGTCAGTGTCTGGAAGCTGTGATCCTCGGCTGTATGTTTGTTGTGATACTGAGCATTTTGAGGATGCCATATGCACTTTTGATCGGAGTTTTGATTGCGTTTACCGCATTGATTCCGATTTTCGGGGCCTTCATCGGGTGTGCGGTGGGAAGCTTTTTGATCTTTATGGTAAATCCGAAACAGGCAATTTTATTTATTATAGTATTTCTGGTGCTGCAGCAGATCGAGGGAA
>PPYE01628034.1_pt1 | contig 10984 bp, 5 predicted proteins | sample 1559881 | NCBI WGS metagenome assembly PPYE01 (sample SAMN08240022, study PRJNA423297) | Human gut metagenome, whole genome shotgun sequencing project.
TTTTTATACCACAAATTCATTATCGAGATTATCTATGCCTGAACTTCCTGAAGTTGAAACAGCCCTGCGTGGTGTCAGCCCCTATTTGAAAGGTTTTATTATTGAAAAAATTGTAGTGCGCCAACCTCAATTACGCTGGGTGGTTTCTCCTGAATTAACAACGCTTAAAAACGTCAAAATTTTAGATACCTCTCGTCGTGCGAAATATCTCATTATTCATACTGAAAAAGGTTATATCATTGGTCATTTAGGCATGTCTGGCTCTGTTCGAATCGTGCCGCACAATAGCCCTATTGATAAACACGATCACCTTGATATTGTAATGAATAATGGCAAATTACTGCGTTATAACGACCCGAGACGCTTCGGTGCATGGTTATGGACGGAAAGCTTAGATGACTTTCATCTTTTCCTAAAACTTGGTCCTGAACCACTTTCTGATGAATTTAATGCGGAATACCTTTTTAAAAAATCACGCAAGAAATCGACCGCACTTAAAACTTTTTTAATGGATAATGCTATCGTCGTGGGCGTAGGAAATATTTATGCCAATGAAACGCTCTTTTTATGTGGTTTGCACCCAATGAAACTAGCCGAAAACCTCACGCGAAAACAATGTGCCTTGCTCGTTGAAACGATTAAAAACGTATTAGCGAAAGCCATTACACAAGGTGGTACAACGTTAAAAGATTTCTTACAACCCGATGGTCGTCCAGGTTATTTTGCGCAGGAATTGTTAGTTTATGGAAACAAAGATAAACCTTGTCCTAAATGCGGCACTAAGATTGAAAGTATGATTATTGGACAACGCAATAGCTTTTATTGCCCTCATTGTCAGAAAAAGAAATAGCTGTATAAAACTATATTTTTATGGCATAAATTAAATACTAAAAAGGCATGGAATCCATGCCTTCTATTATTTTTACATCAATTACCAGTGGTAACCTGCACCAACTGCTACACCCACTTTACCTTGAGTATCGCTAGTACCGGCTAAACGAATAATGATTTTACCGTTGTCTGAAATACGTGACATACCTAATGCCACAGCATTTTGACCTTGGTAATTACCCGCTGCCACAGATACCATGCTCTTACCTGGAATGTAAGCTTGTGGTAATTGAGACGCGGCTAACGCGCTTGCTGTACCTGCATTGACACGTTTACCTAACTTGTTTACTTGACCATTTAACTTATTGATCTTGTTGTTCATGTCAGCTTTTACTTCGTGTAATTGGCTGCCGTTTACCGCATCAGTACTGTCTGCAGCAATACGTCCAGGTGCAACATTCGTAATTTGTTTATTACCTGCATCAATACCATTTTTAGTCATACTTGGACCATTTTTAATGGTGACGCCATTGCTATCAATCACAGTATCACCCGCAGTGAATTTATTCGCTGTTACGCTTTCTACTTTAAGGTTTTTCTTGATACCTACACGAACATTGCCGCTCTTATCAATGTTTGTCATCACATTATCGCCACCATCAAACTCACTCCAGTTTGTGTTGCTATCTGCGCCTTTCACATTGATTTGGCTATTTAATTTCGCATTGTAAACATCGCCTACATTCGCACCAAATTTTAAGCCATCACTTAAGGTCGCGATAGTTTCGCCACCAAAATTCATACGATTTGGTGTTTTACCATCCAAGTTTGGTGCTGCATCTTTACCACTTACTACGGTAATTGGCGTTGAGTTATCACCTTCACCAAGATTAATCGTTGTGGTATTAACCGTTTTCGCAGTGACATTTTCCGCTTTCAAATCTTTTGTCGTAGAAATCGTGAAGTTAATCCCATTCTGTTCAAGTTTGATATTATCACCAGCGATATAGTTTACCGTCTGACCTGATGCCACATTTGCAACTTCAGTTCCGGTCACTTCGCCAGTTGAACCTTCTTTCTTCGTCGCAGTGGCATTCCAACCTTTACTCGCAAGTTCTTTCACTGCGTATAACTGACTACCATTTACCGCATCTTTCGATGTGTTGGTTACATCACCATCTTGAACATTGGTGACTTTATTACCACCAGCATTGATGCCATCTTTTGTGACAGATACATCACCAGCTTTTAAACCATCTTTATTTAAAGCAACATTATCACCCACTTTCACACCGTCATTATTCATCACGGTATCACCAGCGGTTACACTATCAACGTTAATGTTTTTAGCTAAGTTGAACGTCACATTGTGACCATCTTTAGTAATATCGATGTTCTTATCTGTATTTTTCAGATCAACGGTATCACCAGGTTTTACATTAGAAGAATTAGTACCATTCGCTGTTAAATTCCAGCCTTTATTAGCTACTCCTTCTACTTTCTTAAGCTGTGAAACATTTACTGCATCAGTATCATCTTCACCTGCTTTCAAACCTGTAATTTTCTTATCGCCCATATCAATGCCTTTATCATTGATAGTTACACCACCAATCTTAGCACTGTCTAAGCCTTTAAGATCTTTAGCTAATTTCACATTTAATGTGCCATTACCGTCAGATTCAACACCAATATTGTTATCTGATAATGTGCCTGTTGCTCCACCTTTGACAAAGATTTGATCACCTAAGCGACGCTCAAAGTTCTTCGCAACATTATCACCACCAAAGGTGAGTGCTTTAAATGCCTGTTCAGCTGTTTTATTGATGGCATCATTCACATTATTAACTGTGGTGCCATTTACAGTAATTGGATCTTTACTTACAGTAATATCACCCGCTTTCAAACCATTTGTATCAATTTTGGTATCGCCCGCAGTGACACTATCAACCTTAATATCTTTCGATAAAGCAATCTTAACTTTACCCTTATCTACTTCTGTACTGATATTGTCATCTTTACCAACAACCTCAACAGTTTCACCTAATGGTTTCTTCACTGAATTACCATCTTGAGCAGTTAACCCAAAGCCTTTTGTCGTGAGGTTATTTACGGTTTGATAAAGTTGGCTACCATTTACCGCATCTTTTGATGTTTCATTCACATCACCTGCTGCTACATTGCTAATTTTCTTATCAGCGGCATCAATACCAGATTTAGTAACACTTGGACCATCTTTAATAGTCAAACCATCTGTATTTAAAACAGTATCACCAACTGTTACATTACCTGCAGCATTAACATTAGTCACATTAATTGTTTCATTTAAATTAAATGTCACATTATCGTCTGTTGCATTTTTGGTAATGAGAATATTGCCATCAGTGTTATTTAAATCAACTGTTTCACCAGGTGCAACATTACTACTATTCGTACCATTAGCAGTTAAATTCCAGCCTTTATTAGCTACTTTTTCCACATTTTTCAATTGTGAAACATTCACTGCATCCTTGTCATCGGTACCTGCTGCAACATTGGTTATTTTATTACCAGCTGCATCAATACCATTTTTAGTGACACTTGGACCACCGTTAACAGTTAAACCATCGTTATTAATGGTTGTATCTCCTGCTTTGACGCTATCAACGTTAAGATCTTTATTTAACTTAACTTGAACGCCATTAGGATTCGCTTCAGTCGTAATATTATCGTCACCGGTAATCGCAACTTTATCGCCTAATTTCTTAACATCAGACTCTTTGCTATCCCCTGTAAACGTCAAGCCTTTTGTGCTTACTGTGGTATTCGCATCCATACCTTGTTTAATCTCATCTTTTGTTTTTTGAGATAAATCAAGATGATAGTTCGTTACAGAAGCATCTCCGACATCTTTCGCACCTTTGTTTTCTACTGTTAATGCATCAGTGGTTGTCACATTTGCAGAGGTATCTACAGCATCAATTTTGTAAATAGTTTGACCATTTTCACCTTTTTCTGGTGTAACACTTGTGTTTTTACCAGCTTTAACCTCTGTTTTTGCAGCTTTTAATTGAGAAACATTAACTGCATCCTTGTCATCGGTACCTGCTTCAACATTGGTAATTTTATTACCAGCTGCATCAATACCATTTTTAGTAACACTTGGCCCACCGTTAACAGTTAAACCATCATTATTAATTGTGGTATCACCAGCTTTTACACTATCAACTTTGATATCCTTAGCTAATTTAATTTCTAATTTATCAGTGCCATCTGCCACCACGCCAATGTTACCATCAGAAAGGTTAGTCGCATCAGTTACACCGCCAACTAATTTAACTGTTTCACCTAATTTACGTGTTACATTAGTGCCTGTATCACCAGCAAAGGTTAATGGCATGTTACGTACTTTATTAATTGCGGTAGTTACATCACCTGCAGTTGCTAGGTTGCTTGGATTCGCTGCAGTTGCATTGCCATCTTCGCCTGTTTCGATAGTTGTTGTGTTGACATTAAATGTCACATTCGAACCATTACCGTTATCAGTCACGTTTGCAGTTGTCAATGTACCATTCACAAAGTTCACAAAACCATTGTTATTGATACGTGATTTAGAAGTACCATTTTCTTGTACGTTAAAGCCACTATTGTGTAATACCGTATAAAGTTGTGAACCATTTACCGCATCCGTTGAAGTTGGCGAAAGACGCCCTGCTGCCACATTATGAATTTGGCGTTCGTTACCCGCCTTGCCGACAGAAACAGCGCCATTGATTAAAGACTTCTTAGCTGCAAAGTCAATATTTTTACTTGCACCAGCATCATCTTTAAATTCCGCATATCCAGTTGTATTATCGAACATATTCACGTTAGCTTGCGAATCAGCACCTAAAGCAACCGCATCCTGTGCAATTGCTTCAGCATAGCGACCAATTGCCACTGCTCGCCGCTGAGTAGCTTTCGCCGTATAACCTAGCGCCAACGACTCTCGCCCAGTTGCCTCTGAATAAGCCCCTTGAGAAATAGCAAAAGCCTTCGATGCATTCGCAGAATACCCCATTGCAATAGAATGCTCTATCGCAGCCTTCGTATCTTGGCCAATTGCAATTGAATATTGACCTGATGAATTTGCACCTAGGCCAAACGCCATCGCAGAATAATCAGTCGCTTTACTCCCTTGTCCTAAAGCTATGGTATTTACACCACTTGCTAATGAATTAACACCGATAGCAATTGTTGTCTCATTAGACGCATTTGAGTTGGCTCCAAAAGCCATCGAATCTGCATGGGTAGTGCTCGCATTCAATCCAACAGCAATAGATCTAGCTGAAGTAGATGCAGTACTTGCATTTGGACCAATCGCAATAGAATCAATACCTGATGCACCCGTATTATTCTGGTTACCTGTTACATTTGATTTAACCGAGAAATAACGAATTTTTTCAATTTCAGCCATCGCAGCATAAAGTTGAGAACCGTTAATTGCATCAGTTGAATTTGCAGAAATATCACCTGGTGATAAGTTAATAAGTTGACGCTCATAGCCTTTTTGACCAATAGAAACAACGTCCCCTGCGATAGTGTCCGCACCACCAGCCCAAGTATAAGTTGTCCCTAAAATAGTACGAGTAGTATAGGCAACCCCCGCTTTATCTGTTTTAGAACCGCCACCAATCGCAACAGAGTTAGCTAAACTTGCATTTGCACCTGTACCTAAAGCTACCGAATTAGTATTATCTGCACGAGCTACGGCTCCCAGTGCAACAGAAAGATCTCCAGCTACCGATTTTGAGCCAATGGCAACCCCTATCTCCCCTGCTTTTGTATTTTGGTATTCAGATGGCTTATTGAGTTCACCACCAGTTAATGACTTAAAAGCACTATCAACTCTACCTGTTACTTCTTGATTCTTAGCATTCGTGTATTTTGTGTTAGTAGCAGCTGCTCCATTTGTATCATCTCCACCAATTGCAACAGAAGCGTTACCATAAGCAACAACATTACCACCAATCGCAATTGATTGATCGCCTCGAGCCCATGCGCCTTCAGTAATAGAACCACCATATGTCTCCGCATTATCAGCTTTATTGCCAGCTCCAATAGCAATAGACTGGTTTACTTGTCGAGAAGAAGTGCTATCGCCAACCTGAGCATTTTGACCGATGAGAATATTACGACCACCCGTTGTTCCACCATAATTTCCTGTGCCACCACCAATCAGCACACTACTGTCATAACGACCATTTACGCCATTACCAATAGCGATAGTTTTTTCAGCGGCTGATGTGGCACTGTCCCCAACTGCAATACTAGAATCCTTTACCTCTGTAGGTGTAGGCGCATTGTTTCGATCCCCTACAATCACTTTCGCTTGTGCCGGCATCATCACTGCAGATAAAGAAAGTGCAAATGCTGAAAGTTTAAAAAGAGAAGATAAACGTGTTTCGCTTGTTACACGTTGTTCGGAGTTTGAAGAAGCTTTTACGGCTCCTTTCGCTAATTCTGATGTCACAACGAAAGATTGTGTCGTTTTGTTCCAAATGATCTTAAATATTTTGTTCATAAAAAAGTTATCCCAAGCTAAATAGATTTAGGTATTCATCACATCCCAACAAACAATAGAATAAGATGGGTAAAAATAAGGTTCTGAAGTATAGCTGACTCATCTATAAGATCAAGAAAATGATCGCTTTTTATACCATTTTTCACAAGAAATTTACATTTTCTATACAAGGTATCGTTTGCGTAAAAAGAATGCTCATTAAAATTAGGTCAAAGTCAGTAATAATGAGCATGGAATCGTCTTTATATAAGTCAAAAACAATGTAAAAGTTGACCGCACTTTTTTCTCTTAATATGCAACTCACCTACCACTTCCCTAATCCCTTTATACCCCTTTAGAAGTATTTTTATTTTAAAGTTTGATCAACCTCAAAGTTTTGAAAAAAAACCTTAGGAAAACTACTGCTTTTTGGTATCTTATGCTTGCAATGAACTATTTTTATGAGTGAATTCAAAAGCTTAATAGGAATTGTTTGCATTTAAAATTGTTTTTTTATTCTTTCCTAATGGAGTGATTATCGTGAATGCATTGAGAAAAAGCCTTGTTTTGGCCACTTCTTTCGCAGCTTTAGGTGTGTATAACTCAGCGATGGCTGAAATGGTATACAAGCCTGTTGAACAACCTGTGGAAGCATTTTACGTACTGGTGCGCCCAAAAATGCAAATGATGGCCCACAACCAATGGCATGTTGGACTTGTAAAGGTCCAGACGTTCCTCGTTTAATTGCAGAATGGGGTGAAGATGGTTACTTTGGTGCCAAATGGGCTAAAGGTGGACCAGAAATTGTCAACTCGATCGGTTGTGCTGACTGTCACGATACGACCTCTAAAGACTTTGCTGAAGGCAAACCTGCATTACGTATTGCTCGTCCACACGTTCTTCGTGCATTAGATCACTTAAATAATGCACTTCAAGCAAAAGCAAAAGCTGAAGGTAAAGAACAAGCTAACTTAAGCTTTAACACAGCTGCTCGCACTGAAAAACGTGCTGAAATCTGTGCAAACTGTCACGTTGAATACTACTTCGCGGGCGACTTAAAACAAGTCACCTTCCCGTGGAACAATGGTCAAACTGTTGATGACATCGAAAAATACTACGATGATATCGGCTTCAGTGACTGGACTCACTCTCTTTCTAAAGCACCAATGTTAAAAGCTCAACACCCTGACTTTGAAATTTGGTCTTTAGGTATGCACGGTAAAAACGGCGTAACTTGTATCGACTGTCACATGCCTAAAGTACAAGGTAAAGACGGTAAAGTTTACACCGACCACCAAATCCAAAACCCATTCGATGCATTTGATACCACATGTGCAAACTGTCACGATCAAAGTAAAGAAAAACTTAAAGACATCGTTGCTTCACGTAAAAAAGAAGTGAAAGATGTAATGGGTCGTTTAGAAGATCAAGTTGTTCGTGCTCACTTTGAAGCGAAAGCGGCATGGGATGCTGGTGCAACTAAAGAAGAAATGGAACCTGCTTTAATGGATATCCGTCACGCTCAATGGCGTTGGGACTACGCAGCAGCAAGTCACGGTGGTCACATGCACGCACCTGATGTAATGCTTCGCGTATTAGGTTCTGGTATCGACAAAGCTGCGGATGCACGTGCTAAACTTGCAGCAATCTTAACTAAACATGGCGTGAAAACTCCGGTTGAAGTACCAGATATTTCTACAGCTGATAAAGCATGGAAAGTAATGGGTATTGATATCGAGAAAGAACGTCAAGCGAAAAAAGAATTCTTAGAAACTGTTGTACCTCAATGGGTAAAAGAAGCGAAAGCCAATGGCAAATTAGCTGAAGATACCGCAACAAAACAATAAAAAAAGAACCGCACTTTGTAACTAAAGTGTCGAAGTGCGGTCATTTTTAACCATATATTTGAGGTAATCAGAATGAATTTAACTTCTTTAATCAGCAAATCGGCAAAATCCCTTGCATTGCTTGCAATGCTTGCGGCACTGCCAATGGCTGCAAATGCTGAAGAGATGGCTAAAACACCAGCCTCTCAACTCACTTACGAGCCACAAATGGATAACCAACGTGATCCAAACCAATATTGTGCAAAATGTCACAAATTTGACAAAGTCGATAAAAACCAAACTTTAGATCAATCTGGTGGTGAATTACACTTTGGTAAATTCCACGGCGCTCACTTAAATCAAAAAAGCCCTAACACGGGTAAACCGATCAACTGTGTCAACTGTCACGGTAATATTTCGGAAGATCACCGTCGCGGAGCAAAAGATGTGATGCGTTTTGAAGGTGATATCTTTGGTGATAAAAAACCAATGTATACCGCGCAAGAACAAAACCAAGTTTGTTTTGCTTGTCACCAACCTGCAAAACTTCGTGAAAAACTTTGGGCGCACGATGTTCACGCAATGAAATTGCCTTGTGCAAGCTGCCACACATTACACCCGAAAGATGATGCGATGAAAGGTATTCAACCGAAAAATCGTGTGAAACTTTGTGTAGATTGCCACGGCGAACAACAAAAACGCAAAGCGGCAAAAGAAGCACAATCACAAACGCAATCAACCGAACAAAAGGATAAATAATGACAGCTTGTTCACGCCGAAACTTTGTTTCCGGCATGGGGGCATTAATCCTTATGACGGGGACATCAGTCACCTCTTTAGCGAAAGAGGAAAAGGCGGATAAACCGAAACGCTATGCAATGGTACACGACGAAACAGCTTGTATCGGCTGTACCGCTTGTATGGATGCTTGTCGTGAAACTAACCACGTTCCTGAAGGCGTTTCACGTTTGGAAATTCTCCGTAGCGAACCTTATGGCGAATTCCCAAATCAAGAATACGAGTTTTTCCGTCAATCTTGCCAACATTGTACAAACGCCCCTTGTGTGGCTGTTTGTCCAACCGGTGCATCATTTATTGATCCTGAAACAGGTATCGTAGATGTGCATAAAGATCTTTGTGTAGGTTGCCAATACTGTATCGCAGTTTGTCCTTATCGCGTACGTTTCATTCATCCAGAGCATCTTACTGCGGATAAATGTAACTTCTGTCGCGATACAAACTTAGCAGCTGGCAAACAACCTGCTTGTGTAGAAGCTTGTCCAACCAAAGCATTAACCTTTGGCGATATGAATGATCCAAGCAGTGCAGTTTCTCGCAAAGTGAAAGAAAATCCGGTTTATCGCACGAAAGTGGAATTAGGTACTCAACCAAATCTTTACCATATTCCATTCCAACACGGGGAGCCAAGAAGATGACATTAGATTATCCTGTTCCGTTTCACACACCTAATTTGGTGTGGGATTCAACAATCGCTATCTATTTGTTCTTACTTGGTATTTCTTCCGGTGCGGTACAATTAGCGATTGCTTATAAACGTAGTTACAAATTAGAAAATCCTAGCAAAAACTGGATTATCAGAGCAGCCGCCGTTTTAGGTTCTGTGCCAACATTAATCGGTTTAACCCTGTTAATTTTTCACTTGGCACGTCCTTGGACATTCTGGAAATTGATGTTTAACTATCAATTTAACTCTGTAATGTCTATGGGGGTAATGTTATTCCAAGTTTATATGCTATTCTTGGTATGTTGGTGTGCGGTTATCTTCAAAGAAGATATCATGGCGCTCATCCAACGTTTTATGCCAAAACTTGGTTTCGTCGGTAAAATTATCAATGTATTAGAACGTTTAACAGGTCCTGTAGAAGTCATTCTATTCATCTTAGCTGCTGTGCTAGGGGCTTATACCGGTTTCTTACTTTCAGCATTGATTAGTTACCCAATGTTAAATAACCCTGTTTTACCGGCGTTATTCTTGGCTTCAGGTACATCTTCAGGTATTGCTGCAACCTTCTTATTTATCCTCATTGCTGGTAAATTAAAAGGTGATAGCCATGAATCACACTTCATTCATAAATTTGAAGTGCCAATTATGGTGACTGAACTTGGTTTATTAATCTGTTTCTTTGTTGGTCTACACTTCGGTGGTGGTCAGAAAGTGGTTGCATTGCATAATGCGCTTTCCGGCTTCTGGGGTGCAGTGTTCTGGATTGGGGTATTCTTAATTGGTATCATCATTCCTCTACTTGCGAACCTTGCAGCAAAAGACAGCTTAAAATACAATAAGAACTTTATTATCCTTGTGTCAATCTTCGACTTAATCGGGGTTCTCTGCTTACGTTACTTCATCTTGTACGGCGGACAACTTACCGTTGCGTAAGGATAAATTTCTTATTTAATCAAAAGGCGTATACAATACGCCTTTTGTTTATTTAAAAGACTAAAGTGCGGTTAATTTTACGTATGTTTTTCATGCTTAAAATCAACCTTATTTTGTAAAATATAACCTTTAATACTGAAGAATACTATGCTTCCCGAACTCGGATTTCTCTCATTACTCTTTGCCACCACCGCGGCACTCTTACTTTCTATCGTGCCGCAAATTGGTATTTGGCGAAATAAACCCTCTCTCACCAACACGGCTTGGGGATTAAGTTATTGCTTCGGTATTTTTACGAGCGTTTCAATCGGTATTCTTGCCTACTCTTTCGCAACAGATGATTTCACTTTGGAATACGTGGCAGCTCACTCCAATTCTCAACTACCGACATTTTTCAAAGTTGCCGCCACT
>PPYE01001145.1_pt1 | contig 10980 bp, 7 predicted proteins | sample 1559881 | NCBI WGS metagenome assembly PPYE01 (sample SAMN08240022, study PRJNA423297) | Human gut metagenome, whole genome shotgun sequencing project.
TGTATGTACCATCCTCTGCGCCATCCTCTCCCATGTTCGGCATATATGAGAATCCTTCATACTTAAGATTCTCATACTCTCCAGAAGTCTGATCATTGTGTGTAAATGTGACCTTTGAGATATTCTCCGATGAAAAGGCATCTGTGATTGTCTTGATTCCGTCAAAATCTTTCGACTGAATCTGAATATTGCCGAGACTCGCTCCTTCGGCGATCTCGAACTCTGTTTTGTTTTTCAAAATAATTTTGTCCATAATTTTTATTCCTTTCTATTCTATGTGTAAATTTATGGGTTACTAAACTTATTTAAACGGCAGTTTAAATAAAAAAATTGATAAAATAAGATATGATAATTCAAATAAAGGTGTGGAAATCTCATATCTTGGGGCTGCGTTTATCGTCTTGTATCAAGGTGGTTCATTAGGGGCAGCAATATATTTTGTTAATTCTACATCATATGTTTTTAGTTACACTAAAATTAGCGATACTTTAGCCAACTGGAAAGTTACCTTTTCATCTGTCGACAAAACAACTGGAACTTTTAATATTGCATGGAATACAGCCAGTTATGTCACTTACCTAATTCCACTTATATAGGCAAAAGATGAGTGGTATATTTCATTTAGTATACTGTAAAACATCATATAGCCCATTGGTAATAGTAACAATGTGACTAGTGGATGGCTTACGATTATCAAAGATTCATGATTTTATATATTATTTGCCAGGTCAACACTACACACAACTACTTCTCCATCAGTCGTTTCTGGAACAATTTTAACATCGCTATAAGCTTTTGCAGATGTAATATATGCGGTGAATGGGATATTCAATAGCGTCTGTGTTTCATTATCATACCCACGACTGAATATGTCAAAATATAAAATGTTAGATTTTCTAACAACTCTAACTTTTGTTAAATTTAAAGTTCCAATACCCGAACTAGAAATTTTGGCTTTGTCAGAATGTACAAGAACTATTTTTACTTTGTGAAAACATCCGACTTGAGTGTTCCACGTTTGTCTTAGCATGATCTCTATAAACGTCGATGCCGCACCTTTTGACGCAGTGTCGCCCATAAAAACAGCTTCTGCAATTCTATACCAACCAGCGCCAAGTTTTCCGATGGAAAACTTAGTGTATAGTTTAATTTTAGCAGATGGATTCAATGCATTTATATCATTCTCTAAACTGCCGTTTAAATCGGTGATTTTATCATCCAAGACTTTCCCTTGCCGTGCATCCAACCCAAATCCGGCTTCTGTGGTTGTAAGATTGTTGATTAAGTTTGCTGCTTGAAATGCTCCATTGATTTTCTCTTTTAGTGTATCTGCCAACTTTATGACGTTTTTCGCTTCATCTAATGTAATTGTGGTTCCATCCAAGTTAATGCTAAGCGTTCCACTCTCATCTACGCTCATGCTTTTTCCGTCCGGCTTTACAACTCCGGCATCCTCTGTTGTTGCAATCGCACTAGCACCGCCCACGATAGACTTAGACCAGTATTCCGTATTGCTTGTTGCCGTTCCTGCCGGCACATCCTTTTTTGCGAAATAAAGCGTATTGTTATAAGTCACTGCATCCAATCTCTTATATGTAGCATCTGCGCTCCAATCGCCTTTTGGCACGATTGCTACTCTTCCTGCTATAGCCATTTAAGCCACCTCCCAATTCAAATTCCCGTCATTGTCAACGACAAAGTTATAAGCAGAATTGTCCGTGTAAATCAACTCTCCATCCTCATTCACATCAAATTCTGTCATTGTGAGTTTCTTGTTAATCTCGTCTTCGATTCCCTGCGCTCGGTCTGCGCTGTCCTTGGCATCTGTGGCGGATGCTACCGCCTTGGTTTCGGACTCTTTTGCGCTTTTGGCAGATGCTACCGCCTTGGCAGATTCTACCTTAATATCCGCCAAGAAATTCGGTTGCAACTTATCCTCAGTTATTGAGCCGCCCTTAATCATCGGCTTGACTTTTCCATCAGAAGTGACCTCAAATGCAATCTCGTCACCCTCTAAGAACTCATACTGCGTGATCAGCGCGGATAAATCCACATTCTGTACTGTGCCATCATCCAACGTGATTACCAACTGTTGTGTCTGCGGATTGTACTTGAAATTTACCGCCAACTTTTCCAACTTGGTATCAATGACCGCCTTGGAACCGTTCATCTTAACCACCGTAAGCGTACCGTTGGATTCATCCCAAAGGATTTCCTTTACAAGCTCGTTAGCCTTGGTCAAGTCAACTTTCGTGGTGTCAAGTGCGCACACACGATCGTCGATTGCATCAATGCCACTCTCTATGTTGTTCAGCCTATTTTGATTAATTGCGGTCTTCTCGCTTGGAAAATTCTCCCAGTATGTCCGGCTATAAATTTTCTGATATGCCATCTAATCACTTCCTTTCTAATGCGGATAGTCTGCGTTCAAAATCGTTACACCTGTTCTGCAGTTTCTGTATCATGGCAGTGTTAAGCGCAATAAACTCTTGATAGCACAATGTATACATATCATTTGCGCCACCATTCTGCTCTAAGAATTTTTCCCATTCCTCATTAGATTCAAAATCTTTTTCGGAGAATACCGCATGTTCCAGTCCGTAAAACTCATTTTCAGATATGTCACAATCCGTCATTGCCTGTTCGACATCCTGTGCAACAAATCCCATGTGCATTTTTTCATCATTTTCTATGAGCCGATATTCCATCGGTTGCAGCAACTCAAAAAATCTCTCAAACCGATCATCCTCTAACAGTTTTCGAAAATCCTTTTTCTTTCTGCCATCAGACGTTGTTTTCCAACCACCGGAAGAATACCCTCCGGCAAATGGATTGGGGTTAGTTCCACAGTACACAGAACTAGAACTTGGGATTAAATTTCCGTTGTCTGAAATTCGTACATAATCGGATAGTCCAATACCTTGCAAATAATGCGCGGTTGATGCCATTATACACTGCCTTGCACTTTCTGCAGTTGTTGCAGAGTCTGCGGTTGTCGCATGATCTGCCGTACTTGCATGATCCCCTATGGCTACTCCATCTTGATCTGTTACAGAGTTTAGGTCAATGCGTATGTTTTGCAGCATTGGCCTTCCTCTTGCATCGAGTCCAATAATTACAATGTCATCACCAAGCGAGGTTGCAATAAAATTCAACGAATCAATAATTGACACTCGTCCATTCCCGTCAAGCTGGAAGTTGTTACTTTCAATTATGAGCCTGTTTCCACGAAGCATAATCTGGTCGGCACTGGCATTGATCATGGAAATAACTTGATCGTTCTCATCCCTGCCCAATTTCAATTCCAATGACGCGTCTAATTGCCCTTCCGCTTTTTGTGCACGATTGACTTCTGCCGTAATTGCGTTTGCGGTCTGCTCAAATTTAGAGTTTGTCTGGTCCTCTAAATTCTCATACGTGGATTGAAGATGGTCTGCGTTTCGTTCTAACTTGCTTGTCCGTCTCTGCACGCTTTCAATCGTATCTCTGATAGAATTGACCTTTGCAGAGTGCGTCTGCGTACCCTGTGCCGAAATCGAATCTCTCTTGCTTTGTACTCCGGTTAAAGTGCGTTGCAACAGATACGTTTCAACAATTTCTCTTGTTGTATTGAACCGGATGGGTTCGCCAAGTGTCAGACATGGATTTCCGACACAGGTGCAACTTTTAATCGGTGTGTATGCCGCCTGTTTCATAATCGGCAACAGGTTATTTGCAATCCGTTCCAACTCTGCTCCGGTCTTGTCTGATACAAGAAAGTTCCCTGTAATCGAATAGTTGTTTCCGGCAGTTCCAACAATAGCACCGGCATTATCTTCGCTTGTCTTGATTTCAAGCTGTGTGATTGCCTTGCTTTGAAAGTCCTCGTAATCAAACGTGATGTAGTGTCCGGTCATAGACTCTGTGTTTGCGTCAGACGGAAACAAATTGTCAGATGGAAATAAATCTTCTGCCGGATAAAGTGCGCTTGTGATTGCTTTCAGAAAGACATACTCAAACTTGCCCTCTCGGTTGATATTTCCAAAGCATCCGTTAATCTCACAGATTGCCGTTACAACGGTTTTCCCACTGATAGCGGATTCTTCTGTGACCGCACTTGAATCGTCCGTCTGTGTGGCTACAATCGTCTTATTGACCGTCATGGAATCATTGACAAGGCTCGTTTCGACTTGCGCAATTCCAAGATGTGCAAAGAAGCTATCACGAAACTGCTTAAGTGTCATTGGAAAACTAAGTCCTGCATACCAAGACTTTACATCCGTATTGATAATGTCATACATTGCGTCATATGCCGTAATCTGCCGTTTTGTGCGGTCAGCCGTAGGAACATCGGATGCCACCTTAAAAACTCCGTATGGCATCGGATTTTTGCTATCTCCATCAATCGTTTCTTCAATAGATATTGTCTTTCCAATAATGTTTCCTGCGGTGTTTCGTGCTGTGAATTTTACGCAATTTGCTTCGCACGCTCCAAATTTTAATTCAGACTCCGAACAAAGACTTTCTTCTAGCGCAAACGTACCGATTTCAAGCATCGAATTGTCTATTTTCTGATTCGTTCCAACAACAGATATGACCATTTGCTTATCTGTCGAGGAATCCCAATACTTTTCTTTCAAATTGCTATTTATCATACACGCCACCTACAAACGAAAATTTGATTGGGTCATATTTTATCTTCCCATGTGCCACAGAATAGAACGTAGGCTGAATGTCAGCGATATATCCGTACTGTGTCACATATCCGCGTTTTTCCGGCACGTATGCCGTGATATAGCCGCCGCGCTCCTTTGCCTTGGTATAGTTCTTTTCAATATTTTTCCAAAAATCATCAAACTGCTTTTCGGTCAGCATGGCTTTGGTTTCAAACTCAACCTTTAAGGCTTTCAGTTCCACGGCATCACGATGCTCATATCCGTTTTCATCCGTCCATGGGTCTTTATCCTGCATGTTTACATAGGAACTAAACGTGTCCTGCTTTATTAAATTGTTTGGGATGGTATAATTGCCAAACTTTACTAAATATCCGCCATATCCCATCGTTTACCTCCTAAAAATGGGTATAAAAATAGCACCTACCGTTTGGTAGATGCTATCCATTTGATTAAATTTTAAGCTACTACTGATTCCCATTCAGATTTCAGCTTTTCTACATCGTTTTCAAAAAGTTTGCAAGCGATTTCGTACAACTGCGGAATCATTCCCATTTCCCTGTCGATATAATCCATCTTGTTTCTTACTTTGGGTTTGAGTGCGCACCCTTCCATCCTTGATTTAAGATTGCAGTGATATTTCCTTTCAAATTCTCCATAAAGCAACGAATAGCGTTCTTGATACTTTCCATCGGCACCGAAACGGACAATCTGTGTTATCCGCTGTCTCTTGGTCGCCAAGTCAATATCATCAACGAGTCCGATAATAACATCTTCCTTATGGATGATTTCTTTCTGCTGTCTTTTAATGGTTTCGTTCTGCTCTCTAACAGTTTTTAATGTCTGCGAGAATATCAGCTTAGTGTTTTCATCTGCATATGGCAGGTAAGTGGAAATAAATAATTCATCATTATTGACATACCCACCTGTTTTACGGATTGTAGGAAGAACATCTGATGTTACCCACTTGCGAAACTTCTTTGCATTCGGCTTGTCGCTCCGAACGATAACTGCATATAAGCCGGATTCAGTAACAAACCAAGTTTCTCCTTGACGGGGTAAGTTTAACTTACGTCGTTCATCCTCGTCTAATCTATCAGCAACAATACGGCTGTTTGACATTTCCAATGCCCTGCAAACATCAACAAGGCAAAACATCGGTTCATCATCGACCATGACCATTCTAATCTGTCCGAATATTGGATTCTCAAATACCTCAATGCTGTTTTGAATCTTAAGCATAAGTTGTGATTTTTTCATTCGTGTCTACCTCCATACATTTTTATCTGAATAAAAAAGAGGAAACCGCTTGTGAAATCACATTGGTTTCCTCTTTCGTACAGTATGGCGTTCAAGTAAGTAATCCGCTTCTTCACGGATAAGGTTGTTTCCTTAGTAATAAGGATAGACTATTTTTGATTTTGTGTCAATCAGCTTTTGAATTAAAATAAGCCGTGTTTCCACGGCTTAAGTATCATTTATCTTTCAATTTTTATTGTAACCAAGTATATGTATATGCTTCATCAACATATATCTTATAACTGCTCGGATAGATCGTATCGTAATTTGAATCGTACGGAAAACTAAACGAGAAATAATCGGTGTCTCCATTCTTTTCACATTCTGCATAATGATAATCATATTTGATCAAGTTGCCAGATGCATCATACATTAAGCAAGAAATTTTCACAAATGAAAAATCTTTTCCGGAATCGTTTGTAGCTTCAACCGTAACATTATCTGCTCCAATGTCCGATTGAACCATTATATTGCGAACATCACAAACAGCATTTGTTGCTTCATCAACACTCAACGACATTTTATAGTTATCATAAGAAACATCGTTATAATCAGAATCGCTCGGTGCGTCAAAATAAAGAACACATTCCTTACCGGATTCAAAAGCTCTGTTACAATCGCTTTTGCTATCCAGCATTTTACCGTTTTTGTAGTATACAAGTTTTGCGTCCAGATCAACATTTACCTTGTTGTTGTTTTTCAAGATAGCAACAACTCCATGACCACTATCTTGGTATTCAATTGAGATGTTTTTCTTTACCTTGTTCGCATTAAAGGAAGAAGTGACGGTAACTTTGCAAGAAAGCGTTTTCTTTGCAATTTTTGCTTTTACGTACGTTGTTCCTTCTCCAACCGCCAGAACTTTTCCAGACTTGTTTACAGAAGCAACATATTTATTGCCACTACTCCATTTAGCAGTTTTCCTCATTCCGCTTATCTTTAATGTTGCGGATTCTCCAATTTTTAAATTAAGAGTCTTTCTGCTTAATTTGATAGTTGCCGCCTGTGCAACAATCTGTTCCCCATCTGCATTTTGGATTGGCATAGCCGAAATCAAAACGGCAAATGCCAATCCCATCGCTACTAATAATTTTTTTGTGTTTCTCATAATGACTCCTTTCTTGTGATATGATTTATTTAGAATTATATCACGTTCTATTATAGAAGTCACTAAAAAACATATACATTGTCTCCGGTTCGATTGTAATGTTCTCTACCATAATCCCTTGCAGCTTTTCCTATGTCGCTTGTAGTAATTCCGAAATTTTTCTGTAAAATAGCTTGCAATAACTGATTTTGCTGTCGCAATAAGGAAACCTCTTGCGCAGATGTTGAATTGATAGCATCTTTGATTCCAGTAATTTCTTGGCTTCCTGCGACCGCCGGCTTACCTCCGACCGTTCCCATAAGTTCCGGAAGCCCGTTTTCTCCAACTGTTGCTATGCTATATTTATCCATAAAACCGCCCGTTGCATAAGCCTTTACTTTAGGTAGGCTCACTTTTGGCACAAGATCGACTCCGCTCCACTTTACCTTTGCTACTTTAGCCGCCGCAGAAACAACACTGTTAAACCCTCTCAAAACGGTATTCACTCCACCGATCAATGAATTTATTGCTGTTTCAATTCTTGAAATTACGGTGTTCATTGCCCCGGCAACACCACTTTTCACGCTATTCCATAATTTGCTGAATATTTCAGCTACACTTTCTTTCATCTTCGAGAAAGCATTTTTTATCGGGGTGGTTACATGTTCTTTAAACCAACTAGAAACACTATTCCACGCCCCGGTTACCGCTGTCTTTGCCGCGCTAAAAGCTTTCTGAATAGATTCTTTTGCTGAGCTAAAAGCATTCTTGATAGGTGTTGTAACATGCTCCTTAAACCAACCGGAAACCACCGCCCATACCGATTTTACAGTTGTCCATAGAACCTTGAATGCAGTTGATACTGCCGATTTCAATAATTCAAAATTCTTCTTTATTGGCTCTATTACCTTTGATTTAAACCAATCAGAAACAACAATCCATACAGCCTTGACAATGATCCACAATCCTTCAAAGATTTGACCAACTCTTTTCGAAAATCCTTGGAAAAATGAAACAATAGGATTTATAACATTAGTATTGAACCATCCAGAAACTGTTTTCCATACACCGGATATATCTTTCCATAAAGAAGAGAAAAAACCGGAAACGGATTTCCATAATCCCTCAAAAAATCCGCTTATTGGCTTAATCACATTAGTATTAAACCAATCTCCGGCTTTTGAGAAAATTCCTTTTATTTCTTTCCAATGATCCTTGACTACTACAGTTGCCGTTGCAACAGCAGCTACTATTCCTGCGATAATCGCTGCCGGTGCTGCAGCTACCCCTAAAATAACCGCTCCGACTGCCGTAATCGTAACTCCGACAAGCATAAGTGCTTCATTAAGCCAACTGAATCCGTTCTTTAACATGGTCACAAAGTTTGATATTGCAGTAAATGCGCCAATCGCAACGGAGCCTATTCCGGTTATTGCTTTTGCAACAGGGCTTATAAATGCAAGCGCACCTTCTGCCGCTTTACTTCCAAACAAAGCCTTAAATCCTGCCGAAATGGTTGTTCCAACCGTCGCAAATGCCGTCGTTATTTTTCCGGATAATGCGGTAGACAAAGCTGCGCCAATTCCTTGGTTTGCCGCAATTCCAACACCTAATTTAGATGCAATAGAAGACGCTATTGCTTTTGAAATGGAAGTTCCGATTATATCAAGTGCGGTTTTTGCAAGATGCAATCCAAGGATTTTTTTGATTGTCAGTGCACCGACAATAATTGCAACCGTCTTTACATCTAAGTTACTTAAAAACTCCTTTGCTCCGTTCCAAACATCCTTCCAAGAAATTTTACTTAATGCCGTAGTGACCGCATCAAATGCCCCTTGCGCCCACGAATTAAGCGTTTTAGCCAATAATGCAAAGTCAAAGTTTTGGAAAAACTTGTTTATTCCGTCTGCGATTGAATTTCCAAATTGCTTCCAATTAAATGTCGTTCCAAACGAATCCAATCCATGAAGCACCGTGTTTAATGAATTTGCGATCAGTTTTCCGGTTTCTCCGAAAAGCGTTGTTCCTTTTTGCCCTTTAAATAGTCCGTTAAGGAATTTGGCTAATCCCCTTCCAAAACCTTCAGCTTTTGCATACACTTTTTCCCATTTAATTTTTTTCATTGCGTTAATTAACGCACCGGAAATAGACTCTCCCAACTGTTCAAGGTCTTTGATTTTGCTTTTGAATTTCTTAAAGATGGTGTCCGTCTGAACTAATCCACCATCAGCACCGGTGCCGCCACCAGCACCTGAACCAGATCCAGAACCAGAACCTTTATTCCCGGAACCGGAAGTATTATCTTTACTTTGTTTTGAAATAACCTTTAATTCATCAAATGCACGAGTTGCCTGTTGGATTTCCTTTTTTGCTTTCTTGGCATTTTTTGCGATACCGCCTGTGTTTTTCCCTGCGCTTCCTGCGGCATTGCTTAAATCGTCCATGCCGTCAGATGCGCTTCCAATATCATCAGCAAGACCGCTGATTCCTGCCCCTTTGCTTGCTTCATACTTCCATCCGAAGATAGAACCTAAAGCATTTGTTACCATCTCTGCGAAGGAAATAACCTTTTGCAGAACTGAATTAAGTACCTTGATAAATGGCTTGAATGCATTGATTAAACCACCACCAACAACCGCTCCAAGTGCTTTGAAGTTCTCTTTAAGCATGGTTATCTGGTTATGCCATGTATCGGCTGTACGTGCGAAATCTCCGGTGATATTGGTTGTATGCGCAAGCACATACTGATAACGCAACATGGCTTTTTCAGCCTGCGTCATTGAAGAAATGTTCGCATCAAGTCCTTGCTTTAACGCCCATTCCTTTAATGTTGCCTGTGTCAAGTCGATACCATAACGCCGCATAGGTGCCGTAGTACCAGAAAATACAGATTGCAAACTCTTGGCAATATCTTCTTGGCTTACATCGTAGAATGAAGCCATATCTCCGGCTAATTCTGTCAACCGGATGGACATTTTTGCCATTTTCCCCTGTGGAATGTCAAGGGCAGTTCCCATGGCTTGGAAACGGCTTGCGAACTGTTTCGCGGACAATTCAGACATGCCAAATTTTTCAATGGATGTTTTTGCGAAATTGTTAATTAGGCTTTCATACTGCCCGAATGTCTGCCTTACAACGTTCTCAACCTCTGTCAGTGAAGATGATATGTCAATAGCGTCTCCAAGTAGCCTAAATCCGCGAAATAAAGCCCAATACGTTGCATACACTTTTCCGATTGCAGACGCAAGGGAAAACGACTTCTTAGTAACCGCAGAAGCACCGGAACTAAATCCGCTAAATGAGCTTGTGATGCTTTTTGCCGCTGTTCCTGCCGCTCCACCGGTACGTGATAATTTTGCCAATGCATTTGTCATGTCAATAATATTCCGGCTTACGCTAGGGGCTTTCGACAGTTCGGACATAAGCTGTCGCATTGCCGTGGCAAGTTTCGGAATATTTTCAATCGCCTTGGTGGAACTCTGGTAGCCAAGCTGTTTGATTGCAGACGCAAGGTCGGTCAGACCCTTAACGGATGCTGACATTCCAGAAATCCCTTTTACCGCATTGGAAATCTGACGCATAGAACCGGCCGCAGCATTAATCTGTCTGCTGTTGATGGAGCCTAATTTGCTTACATTTCTTGCGACTGCGGAAAAAGTCCGTGTGTCAATTCCACGCATTGCCGTCATTGCCCCTGCAAGTCGGTTTACCCCTGTGGAAAGACTATTCAGATTCCCGGTACTAAGTCCAGAAAGCGCGGAAGATAATCTCCCAAGCCTTGTCACAAGCGCATCTATCTGACCGCTTGCCTGTTGTGCCTGTGCTTGGATTTTTATTTCAAGAGACTCTAATTCCATTTATCCACCAACTTCCTATAACTTTTTTAGGTTAGCGGCTATCTTCCACATTGATAGCCGGTTAAAAAGGCGGTAGGATTTGACC
>PPYE01171345.1_pt1 | contig 10980 bp, 8 predicted proteins | sample 1559881 | NCBI WGS metagenome assembly PPYE01 (sample SAMN08240022, study PRJNA423297) | Human gut metagenome, whole genome shotgun sequencing project.
AGAAACAGAATTCTAGGGTGGCCGCCTTAAGTTCAGAGGCCGGCCTCTGCTAGATACCCTAACTTCTGCAATATTTCAGATCCCTGCTCCAATTTTATCAATAAGGAATTAAATCTGAAATATTTTGATTGAATCAACCTGATACAAGCAGGGAAAAATTCTAAGTACCCCAAGGAATTTTTTTCATTTGCTCAAATTCGAATGTTTTCTTTCCAAGTCGAAAGCAAAACAGTAGCAAACTCTGTTGTAAAAATCATACAAAGAAAATTTAGAGATTACATTTAATTAAATATAACTAGCTGAATTCTATTGAAAATGGGATTAAAAAGAATGTGATAAAGAAAGGAGAAGAGGGGAAAACACTAATAACATTAAGTTGTCGAAGCGGGAAATAAGAAGGTAAGATACACGTAAACGGGGGAATAAACATGAGAAACGAAAAAACCACTTACCCCCCCCCATTGGGGTGAGTCAATCTGCTTAGATAGCAGAACAAACATCAAAAATAATGACGTCGGTTTTGCTTTAGAAGAGAAAAAGCAAACGCGTCAAAATCAACCTAAGAAATCTCTAAGGGATTATGCCGTCGCAGTGACCAAGCAAGGACTACTGCTGTCAGTTGTTTTGATCTTCGGTTCGGTTAATAAATTCCTGTCTTTAGCGGAGTGGCTTGTCGAGGGCATTGCACAGCCGCATCCGCATCTAAGAAACAAGTTCTGAATTTTTGAATCTTCAACCTCGTTGAAGAGCTGAGTGAACTGTATTCATTCAGTGCTTTCTTGCGGCCTGGGGAACAGAATCAGAGCTCTAGTTTGAAAACTCCGTTACCCAGAGCGCGATTTAATTTTCTAGGAGAACAACGTTATGAATAGACTTAAACCAACATTACTCGCAATGGCTTGCTCAACAGCCTTGATTGGTCAGGTATACGCCGGCGTGCCAGCAGACTCTACTGGGACAGGATGGGCCTCGGTCGCTATTGGAGAAGAAGCGACTGCTGATGGAGATGGAGCGATCTCGATTGGTTATGGAACTAGCGGAGTTGCCCAAGGTGTTTCAATAGGTAATGCAGCGCAGACTACTGGTGAGTATGGAGTAGCTTTAGGTATGAAAGCTATTGCCAGTGCCGGCTACTCAGTGGCTCTTGGTCAAGGATCAACGGCAAATCGTGATGCAGGTAGTTACGGCACAGCTTCGGAAGCCGTCTCATTTGGCAAAGTTGATAAAACAGGACAAGTTTGGACCTCGACCTTAGGGGCTGTATCAATTGGCTCTGACACGGATTCTCGTCAGATAACCGGCGTTGCAGCCGGCTCTCAGGATAACGATGCTGTTAACGTTGCGCAATTGAAATCCTTACAGCAGTCTTCAGTATTTGGCTCAGGCGCCAGTATTCAAATTCCTGAGGATGTTACAAATAATGTTCAGGCAAGAAACGCAAATAGAGCTTCCGTATTAGGTGATAATGCGAAAGTCCAGGTTGACAACAGCGTAGCTATCGGTGCTAATTCTGTGGCCTCTATGGTAGGAAGGACAGCAACGGTTCAATTCAAACCCGACGGAGCAAGTGATAAAGCATGGGAGGCCGAGGGGCTTGTCTCCTTCGGCGGTAGTTATGAGAGTGAAGCAGGAGCAACTGTCAACTTCAATCGTCAGCTTACAGGGGTAGCAGCTGGTTCAGAAGATAACGATGCAGTCAACGTAGCACAGCTAAAGACTGTGAAGGCCTATGGCGATGACACCTATGCTACTCAGGCGAGCTTGGGTGACTACCTTACAACAGCTGATGCCTCGGCAACCTACGCCACACAAGAGAGCTTGGGTAATTATCTGACGACAGAGGCCGCAGACAAAACTTATGCAACGCAAGAGAGTTTAGGCGGTTACCTCACAACAGCTGATGCCTCGGCAACCTATGCTACCCAAGATAGTTTAGGCAGTTACCTGACAACAGAAGCTGCTGGAAATATTTATGCGACTCAGACTACATTTTCAGCACTCGATGAGAAGGTTTCCGGCTTAGAGGCTACTCTGAACAGTATGAGCGGAGAAGCCTGGGATAAGGTTCAAGAGACAGTGACAAAGCTGGAAGATCTTGAAAAAGGAGGCCTTTTAAACATTTCGGCATCAAACGCTCCACAATCAAGCTCAAAAGAAACTGCTACTGGTCAGACAATGCCTAAAATTCAAACAGTTAATTCTGAAGCAGCTGAAGGGCAACCGGAGGGTAATAACGCTTCTTTAGGCATTGGAGGTAAGCTTAACTTTGTAGGAGACTCCAACATATTGGCAAGTATTGGAGGAGACAACGACGGAAACGTAACGGTTAAATTCGATATGGCTCAGGATGCGAACTTGAACAGCCTGACTGCCAACAGCGTTACAACTGAAACTCTCCGGGCAACAAAGATTACCGCTCAGGATATGGAACTGTCCGGGAAGCTTACCGTCAGTGAGATTGTAGCGACAACTGCTATCCAGGCGCCGGCAATTCAATTTACAGACGGAGCGGCCCTTACTTACAGCAAAGACAGCGGACGTCTGACATATACGGCACCGGCAGTCGAAGGTGACGGGACCAAGGCCGTCGGAGAAACCTTCAGTGTAGCAACGACGAAAGACGGTATCAGCTTTGGCGCCGACGAGGGAAGTTCCGTATTGGTTAACCTTGAGGATCAGAAAGTTGATATCAAGGGCGGCGACCAGTACGTCACCACTTCAATCGTTGCTAACGCCGACGGCGGAGCCACGGTTCAGATCAAGATGACCGATGAGTTCAAATCAGCCTTGGGCAACGGCAGCTTTGAAAACGGCATCACAATCGGAGCTAAGGACGGTTACGGCGAAATCCGCGTTCAGCAGGGTAATGTTGATATGGGCGGCAACCGTATCCAGAATGTCGGTAATCCAATTGCGGCCGGCGATGCAGTCAACAAACGGTATGTTGACAGCACTACCCGCAGCCTGAGGAATAAGATCAACGATGTTGATAGAGACTTAAGAGCTGGTGTTGCGATGGCAATGGCTGTCGGCAACCTGCCTCAGGCCTACATGCCCGGTAAGAGCATCGTCGGTGTGTCTGCCGGTACTTATCACGGTCAGGGCGGTTTCGCTTTAGGTCTGTCTCACGCCACGGACAACCGTCAATGGGTCTTCAAGGGTGCAGCCTCTGTCGATACTCGCGGTAACTTCGGCGGAACGTTAAGCGCAGGCTATCAATTCTAATTAAATCTCAAAAACGGAGAGAGGCGGACGGATCAAATGCCGTCTTGTCCTCCTCCGCACCACAAAACAGCAGGAAGAAGGATTATTCATGAAGAAAATATTGACCGTCCTTGGTTTAGTGTGCTCTCTGCCGGTTCTGGCCCAAAGCGCAGCTGAGCCGACGATCTCGGCCAAGGATCAGCAGGAATTTGTGAATCTGCTTAAAAGCCGCGGAATCACGGATGCAAAGCAGGGCCAAGCAATAGCCCATGAAACGCTCAGACGTGAAAAACTGATCGGCCAAGAGGCTTGGAAACAGAAATTGGAGCGGGACCCTCTGGTGAAAAGGCAGCTTGCCGAGAGCCGCGGCAAGATATACAGAGATGCGCTGGTGAGAAATTATCTGTCCAAGCATCCCGTTACGGAAGCGGAAATCGAGCGTCAGTATCAGGCGGAAAAAGCTCGCTACAATCCGACGGAAGTCAAGCTGCGCCATATTTTGGTGAAAGATGAAAAACAGGCCAAAGACCTCATTTATCTGATCGGCGTCGGAGAAGACATGGGCAAAATGGCTCGTGGAAAATCATTGGATGAACCGAGCGCGAAAAACGGAGGCGAGCTTCCGTTTACAAACGTAAAAGGATTTGCAGTTCCGGAATTGGGAAGCGTCTCAATGCTTCTGAGGAAGGGACAGTTGTACGGCAAACCGATCAAGAGTCAGTACGGCTATCACATCATTCGACTGGAAGATAAACGGACGGTTCCGTTTCCGCCGAAAGAAAGCATGAAAGAGAGACTGAGAGTTTCAGCGGCACAAACTAAAGCCGCGCAGTATATGAACGGCTTATTGGCTCCGAAGCATCCGCCGATTCAATCCACGATCAGAAGCAAAACAACCAACGCGAAGAGTCCGAATGCAAAAACTACAAATTAACTTAAGAAACGGTCAGACGCTGGTGGTGGCTAACAATGCGCCTGATAACAAAGCGGTGCCGTTGTTTGCACGATTTTTAGACGCGCTGCGGATGTCAGCTCCGACGCATACGGATGTGTTTGTGTTTGATGATCCTGTTCTGTTGGTGCGCTTAAGCGAAGTGTCGGCCGCATCGGTGCTGTTTCAACAGGAGGGTGAGGCAGAAGCAGAGCCGATGCCGGAAGTGAAGAGACGTTCGCCGCGGAAAGCATCGAACAAGTCAATAACTTAGAGAGTTAACAAATCCTAGCAAGGAAATGAGAGGGCGCAGGAAGCAGCAGTGGGCGGCGGTGCTTCTGATGATGACGATTCAGCCGGAAGCTTGGTCATCAACGGAAGCGCGATTTGCCAAGCCGATAGCAGAGGAACGGGTGGTAATAAGGGTAATGGGAACCGAGGAGAAAGCAGTTCAGAAAGTAAGAGGAGAGTCAGAAAAGAAAGAAATCAAAATAGAGGACAAGGTTGAAATGGAATCGGGAAAAGGGCCGAAAGGAAGCCGATAAAGGTTGTAGTGATTGTGGTAATTAGACCAAAAAGAATTCTTAGCAATTTCCTCGGGTTTTGTTGAGAAGGTCGGGGCTTGGAGCTGAAAAGTTCTAAGCCTAATTTTTTTATTCAGTCCATACAAAAATTGTAACGCTTTGACTTAAAGAGTTCTTGCGGCAACGGAGGAAAAGACACGTTAACTGTTTTTGCTTCAGGGGATCTCTTTGCGAATGGTGTAAATGTTGAAAGTTAGGTGGGAATACATTCGGTAAGGATTTCTCTGGGTGTTTGCGCGTGGAGGGGTAAACTTTAGAATCGTGGTTTTTGTATCTGTATTTGATCTGCCCCTTTACTCCAGTAAAAACAATAAGTAACTAATTGATTTGTGTAAAAAACAAAAATCAGAAGTGTTGACCAGATTCTTAGACAAACAGGAAACCAGTATTGTCGTTTAGCATAGGCCACTACGAAAATCGGACACACTCTTCTTGATTCAATCATGAGTGTTGATCCATCATTAGGATCAATTTCACTGCCTCTGGCCATAGATGTTTCTGAGTTGTTTTCCCTGCTCCTTTCGAAAATAAAAACAGATAAAAGGAGGAGGGGAAATTGCTCAGAAATATTTTTTAACGCTGTGAAAAGGTTAGGATTTTCCATTAAAACACCGCTGCCAAGAGGCTCTTTGTTTACATCTTTGATAACATAGCAGTTAATACGAAAATCAACTCCCGGGGACATTCCAACTTAAGGAAAAACAATGGCCTACAGCGGAGAAAAAGATTCTTTATTATCACTATTCCAATCGAAACACTCCTTGAATGCAGCATCGCTCTTCTTGTTTTGTTTCGTTTTATTAAAAAGCCGCATTACTTATTTGTTTCTACCTTAATCGGTCAACACAAATGAGTAATAAAAACTGTTTGTTTTTCTTTTTTGCCTTTGTTCCGGGCTTGAGTACTTCTTTCCTAACGGCAGTCGCGGATAAGGATAGGTGCAGAGATTTAGGTGAAGTTTTTTGTTTAAAAATCCATCGATTCCTAGTGTTCTGTAGATCTGTGTATTTTGGGATTGTTCTTGATACTCCTCTCCTTTCTCCCAAGGGGGACGCTTCAGCGGAAAAAATTAAAGAAAACCGTAGCTGCATGTCATCTCTGCTGCCATTCGTTGAAGTGGCTAAAATTTCGCAGCTCCGGAGGATTAATGGCAGAAAAGACCTATCTCACGTCCTTGGAAAAAGTTTGCAAGGGCGCGCAGAGAGGGGGTTTGAATCTGGAGCAAAACGAAGTGTCAGGAGCCAGAGTAACGGAACAAAAATATACCATCCGCACTTTAAAGATCAACCCACCGGCTCGTCATTATTTTTTTCTTTTGATGCGGAAAACAAGAACAACATAATCGCTGTCTCTTCCACAGCTAAATACCAAGAAACAAAAAAGTCTGATCAAAACAAGAAAGTTTTCTATGCCGCAGCTTTGACGTCAGCACTGTTTGAAAGAAAAGGAGGGGGCAGTAAATTGCTACTTTCGAATTAAAACACAGAAGAGCTTATGAATACTTCATGTTGTCTTCAGAAGGAACAAACTTCATCTCAAACGCTCTTACCGAAAAAACAACCGGAATTCTTAATTGCGACCAATTCACCCTATATTGGAATACACAAAGAGAAAAAATGCTTCTAAGACTATCTGCAATCCTACTTAGCGGTCTCTTAACTTGCTCTGTTGTTTCCGCTGCGGAGCAATCCTATTATTACGGCTGGGCTCTATCAAAGTCTTCTGACCATACAAACGGAGTCTTTAGATTGGAAGGACATCCGGAATGGAAATGCGTAAAAGCGGGGGATAAACATCCGAGGATAAGACTCCTTTGCTACAGAGTAGGGGGGCTTATTTTTCACACTTTTGAGATAGTTTCTTTACCAAAGAAAGGCGCTTTTATCAGCAGAGGAAAAATGGCGGTAAAAAGTGTTTTATACCAAGGAAAACTTAATTGTTCCGCTAAGTCTTCATATTTTACGGAATTGCACTTGTACAGCGGAGAGTTTCTTTCAGGTAAGGTTGTATCCGCATCTCATAAAAGGAGGACCGCTTATCCAAATAAAGGCTCAATAATGTTCTACATCTTTAAAGATGCATGTGAATAAACCGCAGGGTATATTGCAAAGCGGCTAATCAATTTCTGCCTCATCCTTTTTCTTCTTGTAAGAAGTATCAGTAGACGTAAAGGATGGTCCGTTACCGGAGTTAACTCTATTGATTTGAAGGAGAGACAAGCTCCTCTTAGATATAAAAAGAGCATTTTTGGACCTTCTTAACCGCTAAGCCTAAAGAGGATAAAAATATTGTTTATGTCTTTGTCCGGAGATTGTTATGCAACAGCATAAAATGACCCTCCCACGTTTGCAGACTCAGTGTCGTTGCTGTCATTTTTTTAAGAATAATTACTTTATTTGGTTGTTCAGTTAAGGGTTAGAAATAGAAGAGGGGTTGAAACAAAACTCAGAAAATGGAGTGTTGCAGCAACCCCCTTGAGTAATGAACATGAAGTTGTATTAGGGATACATCGAAAGTGCTTAATTTTCAATGAGGTCGAAAATTGGATTTAAAAGAATTCAAAAGGATCGAGAAAGTTGAAAATTTAGAGAAAAATCTGTCACATCAGGTGATTTGGCACCTTCTCCGGAGACATTTAGAGATAGATTCTTATGTGTCAACACTTCGGCATTGAGTCTGAACCTGAGTAGATCCTTACTTGAATAACCACGGTAATGTAAGTTGCTTTCACCTCCGAAAAGCCTAAGTTTGGCCTTTTGTCGGTCGGACAGGCTGTGTTCCCAAAAACCTTCTACGCCGAAGCGGAAAGAATCACTGTTATGGAAGGTACGGGTGGCCTCAAACCGCACGCCGAGACCACTATAAAGAGAGTGAATTAGGGTGTGTCTAAAGCCTAGAGGATAGAGGCCGGACTCTTTAAAGGAAGTACGGATTCCCAACGCATTTTCTAAATAAGAGGTAGGAGTAACAACTGCGTTGCCCAAAGGAATCTTGTATCCAATGGCACCTCTTAAAGCGCAAGAAGCAATATCGAATTTTCCGGTATGCGGGCTGTACAAACCTTCAAACGATGTGGGTCGTTTGACATTGGAATGTTCGTAACCAAGACGCCCGGAGATAAGCGCAAAAGTCCCTTTCTGTTCTAAAGCTTTGCTTTCTTTGCTGTCAAAAGTCCACAGACCTCGAGCGGAGACAAAAGCTCCTGTAGTTTTTGCACTCCAAGGCAGCTGACCTGAAGAGGTAGTTTTAGCTTGGTATAGCCCGATAGATATGCCGCTGGTTTCATTAGGAGAAGTGTGAGAGACATCGAAATAAAAACCGCCTAAACGATCTTTAGAAGGACGATATCCATTTTCTCCTCCGAAGCGGGCATTTCCTCCAAAAACTGCTCCCATGAGGTTAAAGAGAGTATTACCCTCTTCGGTTTGTTTTTTAGGTTTGTTTTCTGTAAGAGAAAACAATAAATTCGACAGTTGACGGCCTCGAAACGCAGAGACAGCCAAAGCTTCACAATAAGGGTCTGCATTAAAAATTTCTAAAGCAGAACCAATTCTTTTTGCTGATTGCATCTCATCGATGAGGCCTAAAAAATCTTCTCCGTCTTTGTCTAACCGACCGTTAGCTAATTTGTCTAATATTAAGGCGCTGTTCTTGGCGCCGCGACTAAGTGCGAATTTAGAGTAAGCGTTCGATGAACGATAAATATTAAACGTTCCCATTCCGTCAGTCGAAACATTGACGGTTAAGGAGTGGTCGAGTAGGGAAGAAGATGAAATCCGGATATCTGGGTCGACAGTTAACTCTTTCGCACTTATGAAAGAAGGGAGATGATTAGCCGATAAGGTATGAGTCCCGGTGGGAAGAAATCCGCGAGCAATATAGGTTATTTCTCCTTTCAACGATGCGTCTTGCAAGACAACGAGATGATCTGAAGAATTAGAAGAGAACTCAAGCTCAAGCACACCATCTTTTGATTGGGCATAACGATTAACGGTCAATGTTCCTATACTATTTCCCGGAGAGACGATCCCTCCATTATTTAGCGATCCATTAATCCTTCCTGAGCCGCCCAATCGACCGGCTGCCAGAACCGAGACATCCGATGCAAAATATCCATTTGCAAATAAAACTCCTTCTTCAACTCTAGTGGTTCCCGTAGAGTAATTTGAACCGGAAAAGTTCAAAATACCGAGGCCTCTTTTTGTGAAGACACCTTCTCCTACGATTGTTCCGCCGAAATTATTTAGAAGGCCTTCATTTAAAACCAATGTGAGATTAGATAGCGTCGTTCTGGATTCGTTTAAAAGGTCGCCTTTGTATGCTTCATTAGCGGATCCGAGATTAATAATAAGATCGCTGTTTGGTCCGGTGTGCATCCAAGAAAGGGAAAAATCCTGTCCTAAAGCTTCGATGGTGTTTTTGCCTCGGGTGAATAATTCAACGGCAGAGCCTTCTTCGGATATATAACCCATATCCGGTTTCAAGATCCATGAATCCATACTGGGCAGTAACCCTGTGAACTGATCCACCTGAGAAGTAATGACCACTCCTTCTTGACCGTCCTCTAGAAAATAGCTGACCTCTACATAATAGGACTGGTCTTTTGGCAGAAGAACGAGCCGATCTAATTCTATCGTCCTCATCCCGATTCCTTTTTCTAAACCTCCTTGACCGAATCTGCCGGTTTGTTCACCGATTAACTCAGAATTACTGTTGTAAATCCTGATACTGAATCGAGTGTCTTCAACGGGGTTGAAAAAAGTCACTGATCTTAGAAATTGATTGCTGCTTGAACGATGTCGGTTGACGAAATTAAAGTGGGTATTAAAGGTTAAGTAGTCGGAAAAGGCTCCTCCGGAAGCAGTTTCGAGAGTAGTGTATTTAAACCGATCGGTTTCCGGCAGAGCGAGTTCTAAATCAGAGAGAGTCGGATCGTCATATGGGACGTATAGGTATCCCTGATCTTTTTGACAAAAATAACATGAATAGTCTGTGCCCCAACTGTTTTGGATGAGCCATGCGCCTTTTTTAGAAGTTCCAGCGAATTCGAAGTCATCATCCCAACCGACTAAGAGGACCTGATGATTCACGGGAAGATTTTCATCTGAATTGAGAATCAAACCATCATCGCTGATTTTAAAAAGCGAGTCTAGGTCCTGCGGAACATGAAGAGAGGCAGTCAAGGAGCCGTACCTTTCCAGACTGTCTTTTACAAGTTTTTGAGTTTCTTTGTCTCGGTTCAAAAAGCCTGAAACGATATAAAAGCTTTCTTTTAGAGTCGTAAAACTATCTGAAGTTTCGACAGGCGCAAATTTGAAATCGACGCCCTCCATTTTTTTTAGGCCCCATTGAAGCGTACTCACAAAAAAGGGAAGCTCACTGCCTAATTGATTGATAGCAGTTTCAAAAGGATTGTCAAAAATAATGTCCGGTTTTGTGAAAATCTTTGATTCCCAAGCGGTGTCCCGGCTAGGGAATGTTTTTAACCATCCATTGTAAAAAGGATCGAAACGAACCATTGAGGACTGGGTTAATTTTCCTGCGTCTCTAAGAGATCTGTTAAGTTGGTCAGCGGCTGCGGATGCACCTGAAAAGCTCCAGCAAAACATGGTGCTTCCCTGATCGAGGATTGGCTGGGCCCACCAGGAAACATCAGAATTTTTATCCCAAGGATTTTCTCTTCGAGAATTGAAATAGGTCTTATGTGAGGTGTCGATGGGGTTGTCGAAAGCGTATACGGGGCAGATGAATGGTAATGAGAAAAAAGAAACTGCAGTTAAGCAGAGAAGAGCAGTTTTATTCGTTTTGAGGTTTTTCATGTTTTTCGTTATCTATAACGCATAGTCTATTTTTGAAGTCCTCGGTTAGTTGTTATATTTGTATTATCTCAGGATATTTTTGATGTGTTCGATAGCTGAAAGGTTTTTTCGATAAAACGAAGCTGTAAGGATCTTCTCACAAAGAAGCCTTAAGTTATTTAGTTAGTAGGCTTTTCTTAAATACAGGGCTACGAGTGAATGGTCTGTTACTTACCTACATTCCCTTGAAGGAATTCAAAAGGGTCGATAGGTATTCGTTAACTAAATACTTTCTCGATTGATCGCAAAACCTGCCGATTTGGAATCGTTTTGAGAATTAAATAGAGTGGTTAGACAGATGATGAGGATAGAACTACTTGTAACCTAGTATTTTGTAACTTTAATTAGTTCGTTTTTATGAGGTGATAAAATGAAGAAAATAGGAGCTTCGTTATGTCACCTC
>PPYE01276046.1_pt1 | contig 10980 bp, 10 predicted proteins | sample 1559881 | NCBI WGS metagenome assembly PPYE01 (sample SAMN08240022, study PRJNA423297) | Human gut metagenome, whole genome shotgun sequencing project.
ATGAAACTTATCATCCAATGACATTTGATGCCATTAAGATTGGTCTGGCCTCCCCTGATAAGATTCTGGAGTGGTCCCACGGCGAGGTTAAGAAGCCTGAGACCATCAACTACAGGACACTAAAGCCTGAGAAGGACGGACTGTTCTGCGAGAGGATCTTCGGGCCTAGTAAGGACTGGGAGTGTCATTGCGGTAAATACAAAAAGATTCGTTATAAAGGTGTTATCTGCGACCGTTGCGGCGTGGAAGTTACAAAGGCAAGTGTCCGTAGAGAGCGCATGGGCCACATCAAGCTGGCCGCTCCCGTATCCCATATCTGGTATTTTAAGGGTATTCCCAGCCGTATGGGACTGATTCTGGACATCTCGCCCAGGACACTGGAGAAGGTGCTGTATTTTGCCTCCTACGTTGTGCTGGACGCCGGTTCAACCAGCCTGCAGTATAAGCAGGTCCTGTCCGAGAAGGAATACAGGGAAGAGGTTGAGAAGTACGGCGGCACAGGCGGTTTCCGCGTTGGTATGGGCGCTGAGGCCATCCAGGAACTGCTCCGTTCCATCAACCTGGAAAAGGATTCCCAGGACCTGCGCAAGGCCCTGGCTGATTCCACGGGACAGAAGCGTGCAAGGATCATCAAGAGATTAGAGGTGGTGGAGGCATTCCTGACCTCGGGCAACCGTCCTGAGTGGATGATCATGGATGTGATTCCGGTAATCCCTCCGGATATCCGTCCCATGGTACAGCTGGACGGCGGACGTTTCGCAACCTCTGACCTCAATGACTTATACAGAAGGATCATCAACAGGAACAACCGTCTTGCAAGGCTGCTGGAACTGGGCGCGCCGGACATCATTGTCCGCAACGAGAAGCGCATGCTCCAGGAGGCAGTGGACGCCCTGATTGACAACGGCCGCCGCGGCAGGCCCGTGACAGGACCTGGCAACCGGGCCCTCAAATCCCTTTCCGACATGCTTAAGGGTAAGCAGGGACGTTTCCGTCAGAACCTGCTGGGTAAGCGTGTTGACTATTCCGGACGGTCAGTTATCGTGGTCGGACCTGAACTTAAGATTTACCAGTGCGGACTTCCCAAGGAAATGGCCATTGAGCTGTTCAAGCCCTTTGTAATGAAGGAGCTGGTATCCAACGGAACCGCCCACAATATAAAGAATGCCAAGAAGATGGTGGAACGGCTGCAACCCGAGGTATGGGATGTGCTGGAGGACGTCATCAAGGAGCATCCTGTCATGCTGAACCGTGCGCCTACGCTGCACAGGCTTGGTATCCAGGCCTTTGAGCCGATCCTGGTAGAGGGTAAGGCCATTAAGCTCCATCCCCTTGTGTGTACCGCGTTCAACGCTGATTTTGACGGCGACCAGATGGCCGTGCATCTGCCCCTGTCCGTAGAGGCCCAGGCAGAGTGCCGCTTCCTCCTGTTAAGCCCCAACAACCTGTTAAAGCCTTCTGACGGCGGACCGGTTGCTGTTCCTTCCCAGGATATGGTACTTGGTATCTACTACCTGACCCAGGAGCGTCCGGGGGCAAAGGGCGAAGGCATGGTATTCAAGAATGTCAACGAGGCAATCCTGGCTTATGAGAACCAGGAGGCTACCCTGCATTCACGCGTAAAGGTAAGGGTTGCAAAGACCCTGGCCGACGGCACTGTGAAGACAGATATCATTGAATCCACCATCGGCAGGTTCATTTTCAATGAAATCATCCCTCAGGACCTGGGATTCGTGGACAGAAGCGTTCCGGGCAATGAATTAAAGCTGGAAGTGGATTTCCATGTTGCCAAGAAGCAGTTAAAGCAGATACTTGAGAAAGTCATCAATGTCCATGGCGCTACCCAGACAGCCGTGACCCTGGATGATATCAAGGCAATCGGTTACAAATATTCCACCAGGGCAGCCATGACCGTATCGATTTCCGACATGACCGTGCCTGCAAGCAAGCCGGGGCTGATTGAGGATGCCCAGGCAACCGTGGATCAGATTGCCAAGAACTACCGCCGCGGCCTCATCACTGAGGAGGAGCGTTACAAAGAGGTAATCGAGACCTGGAAGACCACCGATGACCAGCTGACCCACGACCTGCTGACCGGCCTGGATAAGTACAACAATATCTACATGATGGCTGACTCCGGCGCCCGTGGTTCTGATAAGCAGATTAAGCAGCTGGCAGGTATGCGCGGACTGATGGCGGATACCACAGGACACACCATCGAGCTTCCCATCAAGTCCAACTTCCGTGAAGGACTGGACGTACTGGAGTACTTTATTTCCGCCCACGGCGCACGTAAAGGTCTGTCCGATACGGCCCTGCGTACGGCTGACTCCGGTTACCTGACAAGGCGTCTGGTAGACGTTTCACAGGATTTAATCATCCGTGAAGTGGACTGCTGTGAGGGCAGGGATATCCCATTTATGGAAATCAAGGCATTCATGGACGGAAACGAGGTCATTGAGGACCTGGAAGAGAGGATTACAGGACGTTATATTGCTGAGACCATCACTGACCCGGATACGGGCGAGGTTGTGGTTAAGGCGAACCATATGTGCACGCCTAAGCGCGCGGCAGCTGTCATGAAGGTGCTGAATAAGACGGGACGTAAGACCGTCAAGATCCGTACCGTCTTAAGCTGTAAGTCCCATATCGGCGTGTGCGCCAAGTGTTACGGCGCCAACATGGCAACCGGCCAGCCCGTGCAGGTGGGTGAGGCGGTCGGAATCATTGCCGCACAATCCATCGGTGAGCCTGGAACACAGCTGACCATGCGTACGTTCCATACGGGCGGCGTGGCCGGCGGCGATATCACACAGGGTCTTCCCCGTGTAGAGGAGCTTTTCGAGGCCCGTAAGCCAAAGGGTCTTGCCATCATCACGGAGTTTGGCGGCGTGGTGCAGATTAAGGACACCAAGAAGAAGCGCGAGATTACGGTGACGGACAACGAGACAGGCAACTCCAAGACCTATCTCATCCCATATGGTTCCAGGATTAAGGTTCTGGACGGACAGGTGCTGGAAGCCGGCGACGAGCTGACAGAAGGCAGCATCAATCCTCACGACATCCTGAAAATCAAGGGTGTGCGTGCGGTACAGGATTACATGCTCCAGGAAGTACAGCGTGTTTACCGTCTCCAGGGCGTGGAAATCAATGATAAGCATATCGAGATGATTGTCCATCAGATGCTTAAGAAAATCAAGATTGAGGAAAGCGGTGACAGCGACGTGCTGCCAGGCGTATCCATGGATGTCCTTGATTACAACGAGATGAATGAGGCGCTGATTGCGGACGGCAAGACGCCGGCAGAAGGCAGGCAGGTAATGCTTGGTATCACCAAGGCGTCCCTGGCAACCGACTCCTTCCTGTCCGCAGCATCCTTCCAGGAGACCACCAAGGTCCTGACCGAGGCAGCCATCAACGGCAAGATTGACCACCTGATCGGCCTTAAGGAAAATGTCATCATTGGTAAGCCTATCCCGGCCGGTACGGGTATGAAGCGCTACCGCAATGTGAAGCTGGATACGGACGACATGGTTTCGGATGATATCCTGCTGTCAGAAGATGACGAGATCATCCTTTCAGCAGAAGATGACAACGAAATCAACCTGACCGAGGACAATGTGGCAGAGGAAGTCCTGGCAATGGATGATATGGCTGATATTGATGAGGACGATGCAGAAGTAACAGAAGAATAGAATCGGATATAGATATGAAAAAACCATGGGAATCCCTGAAGGGAGGACCATGGTTTTTATGTTGCGGTGAAAAAGTTCTGGTAAAAACAGGATGAAATATTTGAAATAAGATGTTATAATATTAACATCTTATGATTATAATGTTATACTTCAAGTAGAGGATTCTTAGGAGGGCAGGTGGAAATGTGGATTCGGTGATAGACAAGAAAATTAAGGTTCCACTACATTATCAGATTTATCTGGATTTATTAAAGAAAATACAGAACGGACTACTGAAGCCGGGAGAACGGATTCCCTCTGAGCCTGAGCTGGAGCGGATATACGATGTCAGCCGCGTGACAGTCCGTGGGGCCATCGAGATGTTGGCAAGGGAAGGACTGGTGGAAAAGAACAGGGGTAAGAAGGGGACGGTTGTATGTAAATCCAAGCATGCGTACGATATGAAGAAGCTAACAAGTTTCACGGACGATGTGAGTCTTTATGGCGAAAGGGCCAGTTCAGAACTGCTGGATTTTGAGGAGATGGTCCCGGGAGGACGGATTGCGGAGCTTTTGGGGCTGGAAGACGGGGAGACCGTGTTTTATATCGAGAGGAAGAGGTGCCGCCAGGATGTGGTGGTGGGGCTTCACAAATCTTATATAAAGAAGTTACATGGACTTGAACTGAGAAGGGAACAGTTCGGACCGGATGTCTCACTCTATGCAATCCTTAAGTCAAAGGGAATCATTCCCACCACTGCATCTGAGGTATTGGAGGTAAAGACGCCGTCAGAGCAGATTCTGGATGTGCTGGGGCTGAAGCCGCAGACAGCTGTATTTTACAAGGAGAGGGTTACATATTCAGGGGATAAGGCTCCTTTTGAATACGTGCAGATGTTTTATAACCCGGATTATTATCAATATAAAGTGGAACTGCGTCTGGACTAAGACAGAAGGCTTTTAGCAGCGGGATTTTGGCACCCGCTGCTTTTTTTGTACATTTTTTAAATAAAACCCTTGACAAATGTATGGGAATTTACTATATTATGATTATAACGTTATAATCATAATATGTTAAAAGAGTCAGGAGGATGGTCGGATGCTTATCTATGATATTCACTCTCACCTTGGAAAGACCAGTTCAGGGGATGAGAATTCACCGGAAGAACTGCTGAATGACCTGAAAGCCTATGGGATATCAAAAGTAGGCATCAGCAGTCTGTCAGGTATTTCTACCAGGGCACAGAATGATTTGGTTTACCGGGCCATGAAGGCATTTCCGGGAATTATTAAAGGATATGCATTTATTAATCCCAAAGCGCCGGATGCCATTGACGAGGTGGACAGGTGTCTTGGTGATTACAAGATGGACGGTGTAAAGTTTCATTCCTGGAAGCATGGGTATTATCCCGATAATACGCCTGCCCTGGATGATATCCTTACCGAGATTGGGAAGTACGGGGTGCATGTACAGACCCATGTGGGGACAGCCCCTTTTTCAACTCCCTATACATGGGCAGAGTATGCCAGGAGATTTCCGGGTATTGACTTCCTATTCACACATATCGGATATTATGAATTCGGTTTTTCCACTATCGAAGCGGTAAAGGACCTTAAGAATGTGTGGGTGGAGACATCGGGCCAGATGGACACGGACGTGCTTTTAAGGGCCATCGATGTGCTGGGGCCGCAGCGTGTGTGTTTTGGCACGGACTGGCCATATAAGCCGGTGAATATTGAGGTTGGGAAGTTTTATGAACTGAAGGTGCCGGAGGAGAAGCTGGAATATATCTTTCATAAGAATGCAGAGTATCTGTGGAGAATGGAGGCAGGATCATGATACATATTTTAATCACATCCCATGGCGGGATGGCCCAGGGAATGGTTCAGTCGGTGAAGATGCTGGTAGGTGAACAGGAGAACCTGGACTATGTTACCTTTGACGAGGAGATGGGACAGGACGAACTGGATGAACTGTATGCAGATAAGATTAAGGATGTGTCGGAGGATAACCAGTATCTGATACTGTGTGACATAAAGGGAGGAAGTCCTTTTAATGTGGTATCCAGATATTCATTTAAGAATGATGATGTGGCGGTTATCTATGGAATGAACCTGCCCATATTGATTGAGGCCATTGTACAGTGCGGCAATGAAGGGCTGAAGCTTAAGGAACTGGCGGGGTATCTGCAGCAGCAGGCCGGCAGCACCATTGGTTTAAGTGAGTTATAAGAACGATGAAGGTAAATTATATATTCAGGAGGCATAGAGATGGAGATAAGTGTATTTCGAATTGATGACAGGCTGATTCACGGACAGATCATAACGGCATGGATTGCCTATGCTGATGCAAAGAACATTATTGTGGCTGATGATAAGGCGGCTGTGGACGAGTTCCAACAGTCCCTGCTTAAAATGGCTACGCCGGATTCCATAAATCTTAAGATACTCAGTGTGGATGACGCTATCTCATATATCCAGTCCGGCCAGGGCGAGGGGAAAGCCCTCCTCCTTATGCGGGGACCGGTACAGGCGTTAAAGTTTGTTGAGGCTGGAATCAGGAAGGATCAGATTAATGTTGGCAACATGAATATGAAGAAGGGCAAGACAAAAGTGTTAGGCAACCTGTGGGTATTCCCTGAGGATGTGGAGGCCATAAAGAATATTTACGCACATGATGTGAAACTGGAGGTGCGGGCAGTACCAAATGAGCGCAGCCAGGATGTGATGGAACTTCTTAAGAAGGTAAAGTTAGCATAATAAGGGGAGGGAAATGTTATGAGTTTATTTATGCAGGCGTTTTTAGTTGCGGTATTTGTTACAGTCGCATTTATTGATTCCCATACGACCCAGACGCATATATTCCGTCCGGTTGTGGTGGGACCGGTTGTAGGGCTGATCATGGGGGATGTGAAGACCGGATTCGCGGTAGGCGTTACGGTGGAGCTAATGTTCCTGGCTGTCATCTTTGTGGGGACAGCGGTACCGCCAAACCCGACCATCAGCACTGCCATTGCCACTGGGATTGCTATCCTGGGCGGTGGCGGAACGGAACTGGCAGTTGCAACGGCCCTTCCAGTTTCTTTTATCGGACAGGTGGCTGAGACATTCCAGAATTCTGTCATCAACGTATTTTTCATGCATCGCGTAGAAAAGGCAGCTGAGCGGCTGGATGTCCGGGGAATCATTGCCAATAATCTTATATTTCCTATGTGCGCCAACGCTGTCCTCTATGGACTGCCCACCTTCCTGGCTATTTATTTTGGGGCGTCCTATGTACAGGCCATCATCAATGCGATTCCCTCTAAGGTCATCACTGGTCTGTCCGTAGGCGGAAGCATGATTGGGGCGGTGGGCTTCGCGCTTCTTTTAAATTCAATTAAGGTGAAGAAGTTCTGGCCGTTTTTCCTGCTGGGTTTTTTTGTGGCAGCGTACCTGAACATTAACATGATCGGCATTGCCCTTTTGGCGGTGATCTGTGTGGCCATGTACTATTACTTTAAAATAGCAGATGCAAATGCATAATCAGGAAAGGATGGATATGATATGAGCACAGCCAGCAATGATAATAAAGCAAAACTGACTAACCGCGATTTATGGAGGGTGTTTTTACACCAGCTTACCATCCGGGGGGCCAATAACTATGAGCGTCAGCAGAATGCGGGTTTTACCGAAGCGATGATGCCTGTGATTGAGAAATATTACGATGACCCGGAGGAAAAAAAGGAAGCATATTCAAGGCATATGGAGTATTTCCTCACCAATGACATTACCAGCGCCATACCAGTGGGGGTAGCAGCGGCCATGGAGGAGAGATATGCAACAGAAGGTGATATTGACCCTGACTCCATAAATGCGGTTAAGACCGCTTTGATGGGACCGCTTGCCGGTTTGGGGGATTCGCTTTTAAACGGCACGGCCAGGCCTATCCTGGCAGGTATTGCCATTTCGCTTATAACAGCAGGACTGGGATGGGCCGGTCCCATATTCTTTGTGATTGGCATGTCCATCGTATCCCTTGGCGTACGTTATCTGGGTGTGTTCCAAGGGTATAAACAGGGAGTGAAGTTTGTTGAGAAGATTCAGTCCAGCGGGCTTATAAGCAGGATATCTGAGCTGGCAGCCATTGCGGCCTATGTTATTGTGGGTGGGTTCATACCGGCGCTGGTGGTTATTTCCATCCCTATTGTGTACCAGAGCGGAGACACCGTGCTCAGCATCCAGGAGACCCTGGACGGTCTGATGCCCGGCATTCTGGGAATGCTGTATACAGGTCTTATGTACCTGCTCATATCAAAGAAAAAGATTTCTGCAGTAAAACTGATTCTTGTAACCATGATTGTAGGTATTGTGGGGACATATTTAGGTATTTTAGGATAAGAATGGAGGTAAGGGTATGGTTATAGATATCCATTCGCATATTAAGAATCAAAAGGGAAACCAGGTATCAGAAGAAGAAAAGCTGATTCAGGATATGGAACGGAATGGAATTGGTTTCCGGGTGGTTTCCGCGCTGGAAGGATGGTCCCCGGAAAAGGGGAACCAATATATCTCAGATTTTGTTTCACGGTACCCGGAACAGCTGGCAGGCTGTGCGGTCATCAATCCAAAGGAAGAGGATTGCGGGGAAAAGGCCAGGACAGCCCTGGCGCTTCCCGGTATGGTCATGCTGGAACTTAATTCAGTGGAACATGGCTATTATCCTGATTCCTGCGATGGGGTAGTGGAGGTACTGAAAGTGGCTGAGGAGAAGGATGTACCGGTCAAAGTGTTTACCGGCATTGGTTCCCGCTCCATGCCCCAGCAGTGGCTTTGCCATGTGAAGGCATTTCCAGGACTTGATTTTATCTTCCTACATATGGGGTGTTTTGATTATGGATATGGCTGCGTGGATTTGGCAGGGGAATATTCGAATATCTATCTGGAGACATCCAACCAGTATGAGGTCCAGATACTTAAAAAGGCTGTGACCACACTTCCAAAAGAGAAGCTGGTATTCGGTTCGTCTTATCCAGAACGGCTTACCCGGTGTTCGCTGGATGTATTTGATATGTTCCGGCTGGATGATACATATAAAAAATATCTTTTTGAAAAGAACGGAGCCCGTATATTGGGACAGAATTGATTTGAATAAGGGGAGATTTATATTTATGGAAAATGATATCAGGGGTATGCTTCCTGAATCTGTAAGGGAAGCATTTGACTCCATTGTTGAACAGAGAGTGCTGGGCGCTGGAAATCATATCTCCATGATAGGGGATATGATTGAGGCAATTGCGAAGAGGGGCGTAAACGAGCACAGGCCCACGGCACAGGTAATAGATGAAGTCCTGGCGTTGGCGGACTTTTTCATTACCACCAGAGGGGAAGCCAGCCAGGCTGTCAGCAATGCCATACTGCTTATGATTCATGATATCAGGTCCTGTGCCGGCATGGATATAGAGGGAGCTGCGGCACGGATAATTGAGATAAAGGACGGGTATGCCAGAACGGCCGCTGAAGCGGTGAAGCAGTGTGTGGCTTATGGTGTTAAGCTGGCCCAGACAATGGAACGCATTTTTGTATATGATTATTCCAGTACCGTTGAAAAATTCCTCAGCTGTCTGAAGGATAATGGGAAGCAGTATGAGATATATATTGCGGAGAGCCGGATTATTGATGGAGGCAAGCCTTTTGTCAAAGCATGCCGGGACGCCGGACACAAGATTAAGTTCATCCCGGACGCATCCATGATGTACTATCTGAAAGACTGTGACGGAGCCTTTATGGGGGCGGAAACGTTTTACCCGGACGGCACTGGATTTAATACCACGGGTTCTGATATTGTCGGACTCATATGCCGGTACCATAGGATTCCCCTGTATTTCCTTACCCCTATGATTAAGCTGGATGTAAGGCCGGCCTATGGGGGAAGGAAGAAGCTGGTATATGATGACCTGAAGGATAAACTGGCTGCAGCCTGGGGAGATGGGGCTGATAAAGAGGGGATTGACTTCATTACACCTGAATTAGTAGGGGTGGAGCCGGGATTCATACGCGCTTTTGTTACGGAAAAGGGTGTTATTCCATCTGGCCAGATGTACGGCGTCAGTATGGAGTACAGCAGGAAGCTGAGAGGGGAGGTATAAGATGAATTGTTTTGGCCGTACTGAAAAGGTTGTGTTGTCCATGATACAGCCTGAACCGCTGCCTGGCAGTTACCGCCACAGTGACTTGAGGATTGATGCAATCGTGGACCAGGCACTTCGGGAAACTGAAATGGTGGCCAGGAATCATTTTGATGGAATTATTGTCCAAAACATGAATGACATGCCGGTTAAACAGAAATCCAGTCCTGAGGCCATAGCGTATATGACCAGGATTTCCTATGAGATCAGGAAGCGTTTTCCGGAATTGGTCATGGGTATCCTGATGAATTGGGATGGCGTGGCAGGGCTTTGTGTGGCAGATGCGGTCGGCGCTGATTTTGTCAGGGTTGAACACCTGTTTACAGGTGCCAGCGTGACCAGCGCAGGAATCCTTGAGGCACAGTGCGTGGATATCGCCGGCGTCAGGAAACGCACTGGTTCAAAGGTGCCGGTATATGCAGATGTATATGAGGTCCATGGGATACCACTTGGCAGGAAACCAGTGGGGGATGCTGCATGGGAGTGTGTCCATGAGGCATTTGCCGACGGACTGTTCATGTCAGGTAAAAGTGTGGAGGAGAGCATCCGTATGATTAAGGAGGCAAGACCGCGCGTAAAGGATACGCCTATCTTTCTTGGAGGCGGGGCAACCGGGGACAATATTCATGAGCTGATGCGTTATTTTGATGGTGTATCAGTAGCTACCTGGATTAAGAATGGGGATATGAAGAATCCCATAGACCCGGAACGGGCGAAGCAGTTTATTGCCGAAGCAAAACGGGACAGTGGGAGTTTTTGATGACAAAATCAGGAGACCGTATCTGTGGATTCCTGAATATCTCAAAGTTTACACCATACAATTATCTGGATGTAATATTTGGTGAAAATGTGGGCTGTGCTGCCCGCTCCGCCATAGGCGTGAATGCGCTCCCCGGTAATATTCCGGTTGGGATTGAAGCAATGATAGAACTGGAAGTTCAATGATAAAATAACGGTTCGTGATAATCCGTAAAAATGGCTGGGAGTTAAATACTCCCGGCCTATTTTACTTTATAGGAAATTCCTTTTAAATCATGAATTATGTAAACAGATAGCCCTGTAAAAGCAGGGCACAGAAAACAGACGATCAAGATTAGAAGATATAAAAACCTTCTTCTCCAAAATCGTCATCGTCGATAT
>PPYE01433657.1_pt1 | contig 10980 bp, 10 predicted proteins | sample 1559881 | NCBI WGS metagenome assembly PPYE01 (sample SAMN08240022, study PRJNA423297) | Human gut metagenome, whole genome shotgun sequencing project.
GGTGGAAGGCGTCCACCGCCCCCACCATGGCAGCGTTGTTGGGGTTGAGGATGGGAAGGTCCAGCCCCGCTTCCATGGCCAGGGTCAAAAAGGTGGTGTTAATCACCTCCCGGTCCGGCAGGCCGAAGGAGATGTTGGACACCCCCAGCACCGTCTTCACCCCCAGCTCCTGTTTCACCAGCCGCACTGCCTTCAAGGTTTCCAGGGCTTCTTTCTGCTGCACCGAAACGGTGAGGGTCAAGCAGTCCAGGTAGATGTCCTCCTTGGGGATGCCGTAGGACTCGCAGGCCGTGACAATCCGCCGGCCGATTTCCAGCCGTTCTTCCGCAGTGGAGGGGATGCCGTTTTTGTCCATGGTCAACCCCACCACAGCGGCGCCGTACTTCTTCACCAGGGGTAGGATGCGCTCCAGCACTTCCGGCTCTCCGTTGACGGAATTGACGATGGGCTTGCCGTTGTAGATCTGCAGCCCCGCTTCGATGACCTCCGGGTGGGAGGAGTCCAGCTGCAAGGGCAGGTCCAACACGCTTTGGAGCTGGCTTACCACCTCCACCATGGTGGAGGTTTCGTCAATGTCTGGCAGGCCCACGTTCACGTCTAAAATCTCCGCTCCCGCCTGGACCTGTTCCAGCCCTTGGGTAAGCAGGTAGCCGATGTTGTGTTCTCGCAGTGCCTGCTGGAACTTCTTTTTGCCGGTGGGGTTGATCCGTTCGCCGATCATCCGCACCCGGTTTACCTCCACCATCCGGCTGGCGGAACAGAGCCGGGACGCCCGCTCCACCTGCCGTGTTACCGGCTGGCTTTGGTCCAGCAGGGTGCGCAGTTTGCGGATATAGTCCGGGGTGGTGCCGCAGCAGCCCCCCAGGATGGTCACCCCGCAGCGGATAAATTCTTCCGCCCCCCGGGCAAAGTCCTCTGCCGACACATTGTAGTCCCCGGTGTTCAAATCCGGCAGCCCCGCGTTGGCTTTGACGATCAGGGGCAGGGAGGTGTACCTGGCCATTTTTTGAATCAGAGGCAGGATTTCTTCCGGACCTAGGGAACAGTTGATGCCCACGGCGTCCGCCCCCAGCCCTTCCAAGGTCACGGCGGCGCAGTCCACGCTGACGCCCGCAAAGGTGCGTCCGTTTTCCTCGAAGGTCATAGTGCAGAAGACGGGAAGGGAACTGTTCTCCTTCACTGCCAGTAAGGCGGCCTTCAGTTCCAGCAGGTCGGTCATGGTTTCCAGCACCACCAAATCCGCCCCCGCCGCCGCGCCGTCGGTGACCATCTGCTGGTAGTAGCCGTAGGCGGTGTCAAAGGATAAGCTGCCGTTGGGGGCCAGCATCTCCCCGATGGGCCCTAAATCCAGGGCCACCCAGGCTCGGCCCCCAGCGGCGTCCTTGGCCAGCTTCACCCCAGCCTGAATCAGCTGGGTGGAGGAATAGGGGCAGTCTTTGACCTTATAGGGGTTGGCGGCAAAGGTGTTGGCGTACAGCACCTGAGCCCCCGCTTCCAGATAGCTTTTGTGGATGGAAGCAATCACTTCCGGATGGGTGATGTTTAAGGCTTCCGGCACCTTGCCCATGGGAGCTTTGGCCGCTTGGAGCATGGTGCCCATGGCCCCGTCCAGCAGCAGAAAGCCCCCTTCCTTTAACCTTGTTTGGATCGGTAGCAAACCTGATTCCTCCTTCGAAATTCACAGTTTCCCCGTTTCAGACAGGCGTCACAGGGGGATAAGGTTTGGGTGGCGGGGGTGTCCCGCACTCCGATGATGGCGGTCACCGACTTGTTGGGGGAGAGCAGTCCGCCGCTGCTTACTGTCATTCCCAAAGTCTGCATGGCCCGCAATGCGGAAAGCAGCGGCTGCTGGCAGCTTAGGGGCAGGTCCCCGTAGCCGGGGCTGAACCGGGGGGTGGTGTACTTCCCCTCACCGGCAGCCAGTCTTTGGATCTCCTGGTCCGCCAGCTCTGCCACCGCTTCCGCTGCCGCCGAGCCGCAGCTGTCCAGCACCACTCCGGCTTCCGGCTGGGTGAGCATGGTTTTGCGCAAAAGCTGTTCGTGAGCCAAGCCGATGGTGCCTGCCAAAAGATAGACGCTGTGGCACCCTTCCAGATGCCGGGCAATGGAACTGCCGGTGAGCAGCAGCCCGGTTTGTTCCACCTGGATGCCCTCCGGGGTGGAAGCAATGGGAAAGCACTGGTAGCGGTAATTTGGCCGGATGATCTCCAAGGTGGACTGAATGCACTGAGTCAGTAGTTGGTCCATCTGGGGGGAAAGTTCTCCCCCTCGCCACCCCAGATACCGCAGGATTTCCTGCCGGTCCAGTTCCCGGATGATCTGCTGCATCAGAGACTTCTCCCCATGGCGGGCAGTACCGCTTTGGTGACGGTCTGCGCCAGGGCCACGTTGTTCATGGTATACAGATGAATCCCCTGCACCCCGTGGCGGATGAGGTCGTAAATCTGATTTAAGGCAAATTCGGTGCCTGCCTTGGCCAAGTCTTCCGGGGAATCGGCGTAGCGGTTGACCAGAGTGCTCAGCTCGTTGGGCACGCTGGCGCCGCACATACTCACCATCCGCTGCACCTGGCTGACGGTGGTCAAGGGCATAATCCCCGCTTCCACCGGGGTGTCCACCCCCGCTCCCCGGAGCTTTTCCATAAAATAGTAAAAGTGGCTGTTGTCAAAGAACAGCTGGGTGATGAGATGGCTCACCCCGGCATCCACCTTGTGCTTCAGGTTTTGGATGTCCTGGTCCATGCTTTTGGCTTCGGCATGAACTTCCGGGTAGCAGGCCCCCAGCAGGTTGCATTCCGGGTAGTGGGCCTTGATGAAGCTGACCAGTTCGTTGGCGTGGTAGAAGTCGTGCTTGGGCTCCACCCCCTCGGGGATGTCCCCCCGAAGGGCCAGGATGTTTTCAATGCCGTTTTCCTTGAGCTGGGCCAGGGTCTGCTTCAACTCCTCCCGGGTGGAGGAGACGCAGGTCAGGTGGGCCACCGGCTCAATGCCGTACTCCCGCTTGATCAGGCTGGCAATTTCGCAGGTTTTGTTTTTCTGGGTATCGCTCCCCCCGGCCCCGTAGGTCACCGAGATAAAGTCCACCGGCAGTCCCTTTAAGCCGCTGAGGGTGGTGTAGATGGTCTCCACCGAGCTTTTGGTTTTTGGGGGGAATACCTCCAGGGAAAAGGAGGGGTAGGGGCGGGAAAATAAATCTTTGGTTTGCATAACGTCTCCTTTGTAGGCTTGATAAGGTGGGGCGGGTTCAGGGCTGGCTCGCCGCCCAGTCCTGCCGGGTGAGGCAGGAAATGTGTTCGGTTTTGGTCTCCCCGGTAAGGGGCCAAAGGATGTCTTGGTTGGTGTGGTGGTAGGTAAAGCCGCATTTTTCCTGGACCCGGCGGGACTTCTGGTTGCCTTCAAAGTAGCCGCACCAGATTTTGTCCAGGTGCAGATCGGCAAAGCCCCAGCGAAGCAGCTCCTTCACTGCTTCCGGGATGTAGCCCTGCCCCCAGTAGGGTACGCCAATCCAGTAGCCGATTTCCCCTTCGGTGTCCGGCAGGGGGAAATTGCTGTTGCTCCCAAGCTGTAAGCTGATGGCTCCCACCGGCTTTCCCACCTCTTTGGGTACCACCGCAAACACATAGGGTACCGAAAAGACGGTGCGGATGGTGTCCAGGCTGTCCTGCACCGTTTTGTGGGCAGGCCACCCGGCAATGGGCCCCACCCGGGGGTCTTTGGCATATTCAAATAAATCCTGGGCGTCGCTTTCCTCCCAAGGGCGGAGGAGCAGACGGGATGTTTCTAAAATCATACAAGCACCTCCCGATTTATTCCGGGGACATCCCCAGCATGGCATAGGCGTTTTTGGTGCACTGGTCCACCATCTCCTGGGTGGACACTCCCTTGATTTCGGCCATGACGGCGGCGGTGTGGGCAATCATGGAGCTGTCGCACCGCCGTCCCCGGCAGGGTACCGGGGCCATGTAGGGGGCGTCGGTTTCCAGCAGCAGCCGGTCCATGGGGATGACCTCCACCGCCGCCCGTGCCTTTTTGGAATTGGGGAAGGTGAGCACCCCGGTAAATCCCAGGTACATCCCCAGTTTCACCACCTCTTTGGCGGTTTCCGCCGAACCAGAAAAGCAGTGCAGCGCCCCTTTGGGCTTGTACTGGGCCAGAAGCTCCATGCAGTCCCCGGTGGCTTCCCGGCAGTGTACGCTCACCGGCTTGCCCAAGCGGTTGGCCAGCTCCAGCTGGGCGGCAAACACCTGCTTTTGCAGTTCCTTCCGGGAAGCGTCCCAGTAGTAGTCCAGGCCGATTTCCCCCACGCAGACCACCTCCGGCTTTTGGGCCAAAGCGGCGATGCGTTCCAGTTCCTGCTCCCAGCCGTCCTGGGGGATGTCCTCCGGGTGCAGCCCTACGGCGGCGAAGAAGAGGTTCGGGTGGGCTTTTTGGTACTCCAGGCTCAGCAGGGAGGTGGCGTAGTCGCAGCCCATGTGGAGGATGCGCCGCACCCCCTGTTGGGGCAGAAAAGCAAACAGTTCTTCCCGGTCGGCGTCAAAGCGGCCGTCGTTGTAGTGGGCGTGGGAGTCGAAGATGTTTTGGATGGGCATGACATAGCCTCCGAACTTAAAGTATTTTGATGAAACATTTTTCAAAATAGTTTCAGAGTGTTGGAAAGGGTCTGTTTTAGGCTTGGCCCCCTCTGATGAGGGGGCTGTCTGCGAAGCAGACTGGGGGAGAGAAAGCGATGAAAATACTCTATGTTTAAAAAATGCGAATCATGTTGTTTTCTCTCCCTCCGGCCAGCGCAAAGCGCTGGCCACCTCCCTCGTCAGAGGGAGGCAAGATTTCAGCCCTATTTCGCATTTTCTAAACTTACCGAATCTTGCTCCCCGCCGGAATGGAATCGTCCAAAAACAGCACCTTCACCTGGCCGCCGGGGCAGTCCGCCGCCAGAATCATGCCGTTGCTTTCCACTCCGCAGAGCTTGGCGGGCTTCAGGTTGGCCACCACCACAATGGTCTTGCCGGTGAGGTCTTCCGGCTGGTACCAGGGGGCGATGCCGCTGGCCACTGTCCGGGGGGTGCCGGTGCCGTCGTCCAGGGTGAGCTTCAACAGCTTCTTGGCCTTGGGAATGGGCTCGCAGGCAGTGATTTTCGCCGCCCGCAGCTCTACCTTGGCAAAGTCCTCAATGCCGATTTGAGCCAGGCCGGGCACCTCTTCCTTGGCTTCTTCCTTGGGGGCTTTGGCCTTGGCTTCCTCTTCCAGCTGGGCCAGCATTTTGGCTTCGTCGATTCGGGCAAACAGGGGCTCGGCCTTGCCCACGGTGTAGCTTTCTTCTGCGCCGAAGACCTTCAGGCTGTCCAGGCTCTTGGTCTGGCTGCCGATCTGGGCGAAGATCTTTTCCGCAGTGTCGGGCATAAAGGGCTGGAGCAGCGCACCCAGATACCGGATGACCTCCAGCAGCCGGTACAACACGCCCTCCAGTTTTTCCTTGTTGGCTTCGTCTTTAGCCAGGGCCCAGGGGGCGGTTTCGTCGATATACTTGTTGGCCCGCCGTGCCAGGTTCAGGATGGCTTCCAAAGCGTCGGCCACCCGGAACCCTTCCATCAGCTTGCGGTATTCGCCCAGGGTGCTTTCCGCCAGTCCGGTGAGCTGGGCGTCCAGTTCATCCCCGGCGGCGGGACGGGAGACTTTGCCCCCGAAATACTTGTTGGTCATGGCTACGGTGCGGTTAACCAGGTTGCCCAGGGTGTTGGCCAAATCGGAGTTGTAGCGGGCGATCACCGTTTCGTAGGTGATGGAGCCGTCGCTGCCGAAGGGCATTTCCTTGAGCAGGTAGTACCGGACCCCGTCCACCCCAAAGTGACGGCAGAGGTCGTCGGCATAAATCACATTGCCCCGGCTCTTGCTCATCTTTTCCTGGCTGAACAGCAGCCAGGGGTGGCCGAACACCTGCTTGGGCAACGGCAAATCCAGGGCCATGAGCATAATGGGCCAGTAGATGGTGTGGAACCGAAGGATGTCCTTGCCGATGATGTGGACGTCCGCCGGCCAGAACTGCTCGAATTGAGGGCTGCTGCCGTCGGGATCGTAGCCGATGCCGGTGATATAGTTGGTCAAGGCGTCGATCCAGACGTAGATCACATGCTTGGGGTCAAAGTCCACCGGAATGCCCCAGCTAAAGGAGGTCCGGGAAACGCACAGGTCCTGCAAACCGGGCTTGAGGAAGTTGTTCACCATCTCCCGCTTCCGGCTTTCCGGCTGGATGAAGCCCGGGTGGTCCTCAATATACTGCATCAGCCGGTCCTGGTACTTGCTCATCCGGAAGAAGTAGGCTTCCTCCTTGGTTTTCTTCACCGGCCGTCCGCAGTCTGGGCAGCAGCCGTCCTTCAGCTGGGTCTCGGTCCAGAAGCTCTCGCAGGGGGTGCAGTACCAGCCTTCGTACTGGCTTTTGTAGATGTCGCCCTGGTCGTAGAGCTTTTTGAAGATCTTCTTCACCACCGCTTCGTGCTCCGGGTCGGTGGTGCGGATGAATTTGTCGTAGGAGCAGTTCATCAAGTCCCACAGGGATTTGATCTCTCCGGCCACCCCGTCCACATAGGCTTTGGGGGAGATGCCGGCGGCTTCGGCTAATTCCTCGATCTTCTGGCCGTGTTCGTCAGTGCCGGTCTGGAAAAAGACGTTTTTGCCGTTCAGCCGCTGGTACCGGGCAATGGCGTCGGTGAGGACAATCTCGTAGCTGTTGCCGATGTGGGGCTTGCGGGAGGTGTAGGCAATGGCGGTGGTAATGTAGTAGTTGTTTTCGGGTTTCATTCTCAAAACTCCTTTTTTTGTTTTGGGCACCAAAAAGAAAAAACTCCCGTCCTGAACCCATTGGTCCAGGGACGAGAGAAGAACTTCTTCGTGGTACCACCCTGATTTACCGGAATGCTCCGGCCTCTGTAGCTGCTGACACAGCGCAGTGCTGTAACGGGCACACCCGCCGCAGCCTAAGGGAATTTCCCCTCGGTGCGTCGCTCCAAGGCCATTTTCCACCGCCAGGTCTTTGCCGCCCTTGCAGCCGGGGAGCAGCTCTCTGAAAAAGCGCCGGACGATGTACTTTCCTTTTCACAGCGTTTGCTGGTTTGGTTTTTTGTTATTATACCAAAAAAATCCGTTGGGTTTCCCTCGGCTTTTGCGAAGCAAAATGGCCGGCCGGATAGAAAGGTCGAAGACGTTTCGGTGCCAGGCCAAGAGGGGAACCGTAATGATTGGCTTTACCAATTATTATACCCCAAGAGACTGGAAAAAGTCAAGGGTTGGAAGGAAAGTTTACATACCATGCTTTCCCCGCAAACTCCTCCCACTCCATCAAAGCCTGACGGAAGGAAAAGGCTAACGTGAAGTAAAGCTCTGTCTTCCCCCGGGCTTCCAAGGTCCAGTGGGCTGGCTCCTGGGAGGAAGGCGGGTAAATGCCGTAGAGCCGCAGCCCTTCCGCTGCCGCCAGAGCGAACCGTTTTTCTGCGTCCGCTCCGAAAAACCGCTGCTCCGGATGGGTCTCAGCGCTCCCGTCCTCATAGCCAGGCAGGCAATACTCCTTGACCTGAAACCCGGAAAAGGTCAGCACAGCCCGGCCCAGTTCCATGTCCTGGGGATAGGGGTTTCCCGGAGCATCAGCGTGAAGGTTGAGATGCTTCACCCGGCAGGTCAGGACCTCCCCTTCCCGGCGTATTTCATCCGCCCAGGCGTCGTGGAACTCAAACTCCGTCAAATCATGGCTGGAATACCGGCTCATGTTGAAACCTCCTGCTGCGTTTCCTTAAAAGGGCAAAATCCCCAAATGCTCCAACAAAATCTTCACGCCGATGAGGATTAAAATAATCCCCCCGATTCGCTCCGCTAAAGACTGCCGCTTGGAGCCTGCCACACTGCCCAGCTTGATGCCGATCATGGACAGCACACAGGTGATGATCCCGATGATCCCGCAGGATAGCCAGATGTGCTCCAGCTGCAAAAAGGCAAAGGAAATCCCCACCGCCAGGGCGTCGATGCTGGTGGCCACCGCTAACAGCAGCATGGCCTTCACCCCCATGGAGGGGTCGGGACATTCTTCTTCCTGGAAGCTCTCCCGAATCATGTTGCCGCCGATGATGGCCAGCAGCCCGAAGGCAATCCAGTGGTCCACCGATTGAATCAGCCAGGAAAAGCTGCTGCCCAGATAGTAGCCCAGAATGGGCATCCCCATCTGGAAGCCCCCGAAATACAGCCCCGCCTTCAGACAGTGCTTCCAATTTACCTTTCCCAAACTCAGCCCTTTGCACAAACTCACCGCAAAGGCGTCCATGCTCAGCCCGATGGCAATCATCACCAGTTCCAGCCAACCCATGCTGCAAACTCCTTTCCCGCTTGTTTTCTTCCTTCCATTTTATTCCCCCGGCAGGGGAAAACAGACTTGTTTTTTCCCTCAAATGGTTTTGTTTTCCCATTATACACTGCCTTCCGGTCCGGCGCAACCGAAACCGGTCTGTTTCTTTGGATTTGTCGGTTTTTCCCGCTGGTTTTGGAACAATGAAAACCCGACGCCTGGTTTCGGGGTAAAAATGGGGAAAAAACCAAAAAATGGTTTCGGAAGCAAAAAAGCAGTTGTAAAATCGGAGCAAGGTTGCTATAATAGAAGCTGAATCAGAATACCGGAAATGGAGATGCTTTTGCATGGAATTCACCGTGGAAAAAACCAAAACACCCAAAGCCCGTCCTGCGGACGACAGCAAGCTGGGCTTCGGACACATCTTTACCGACCACATGTTCATGATGGATTGGGACCGGGAAAACGGCTGGCACGACGCCAAAATCCTCCCCTTCCAGGACGTACCCCTGAGCCCTGCCGCCAACTGCCTGCATTACAGCCAGGAAGTTTTTGAAGGCATGAAGGCTTACCGCACCGCAGACGGCGTGGTGCAGCTCTTCCGCCCGGCAGAGAACTTCAAGCGGATGAACACCTCCTGTGACCGAATCTGCATGCCCACCATCGACGTGGATTTCTGTGTTAAGGCATTGGAGGCCCTGGTGGAACTGGATGCGGAGTGGGTGCCCAAAACCTACGGTGCTTCTCTGTACATCCGCCCCTTTATGATTGCCACCGAGCGCAACCTGGGGGCCCACACCTCCACCGACTATAAATTCTTCATCATCATGTCTCCCTCCGGGGCTTACTATGAAAGCGGCCTGGCCCCGGTGAAGATTTATGTGGAGACCAACTATGTCCGTGCCGTCCGGGGCGGCACCGGCCACGTTAAGACCGGCGGCAACTACGCAGCTTCCATGAAGGCCCAGGAAGTGGCGGAAGAACAGGGCTACTCCCAGGTGCTGTGGCTGGACGCCATCCACCACAGATATGTGGGGGAAGTGGGCGCCATGAACGTGATGTTCGTGCTGGGGGACGAAGTGGTGACCCCGGAACTGGACGGCACCATCCTCCCCGGCATCACCCGGAAGAGCGCACTGGAAGTGCTGCGGCATAAGGGCTATAAAGTGTCCGAACGGCAGCTGGACATTGAAGAAGTGGTACAAGCCTACAAAAACGGCCAGCTGAAGGAAGCCTTCGGCACCGGTACCGCCGCCGTCATCTCCCCCATCGGGGAACTGAAGTACAAGGATTTGGTGATGCGGATCAACAACGAGGAGATCGGGCCCATCAGCCAGATGCTGTACGATACCATGACCGGCATCCAGTGGGGCAAGGAGGAAGACCCCTTCGGCTGGGTGGTTCCTGTCTGCAAGCTGGACGACTGAGTTTTTTGCAACCTGAACTAAAAATTCATCCGGACGTTCTTTCGGGAGCGTCCGGATGTTTTGTGTTATGGCTTTTTCAGAGTGCGTTTGGTTACAGCAGTTCCAATGCCCGGGGATACAGTGGGTCTAATTCACACCCGCAGCTGCCGCATTCCTGCTGCGCCTGCCGGATGGCGGCTATGAGCGCTTCCCTGTCCTGGCTTCCGTCCAGCCAAGCCCGGGACGGCTTTGCGATCAAATCCCAGCCGGACGCTGCAAATTTCTCCAAGATAGATTTTAATTCTTCCATCTTCCAACCATTCCTTTCGGCTTTGCATGATTTGGCCGCTGCCCTTAGTAGTGCTTCCAAAGCTGGTTCCATTCCTCCTGGGTGAAGGTCCCTCCGTACACCAGGGTGGTGTACCGCATCCCCTGGTGGGTGGAACTCAGGCCGATGTCCGCAAAGCCGTGGCTGCGGTAAAAATCCAGCCGCCGCTGACGCTGGGAAAAGTTGGCGGCGTTTTCTTCCAAGGGCTCGATGGAAAGGACAATCCGGCGTTCCGGGTAGCGGTCTTTCAGCAAATCCAAAATTTTCCCGCCGATGCCCTGGTTTTGCAGCTGGGGGCTCACCGCCAGATAGAACAGGTACAGCACATCTTCCCAGGTAAATAGGTAGGCCATGCCCGCCAGGTCGTTGTCTTGGTAAAAGGATAGGAAATCCACATGGGGTTTTCTGGCTCTCCGCACCATAGAGCCGAAGGACACCCGTTCTTTTTTGGGGAAGGAGGTGCGGTAAAGCCGGCGGATGGGGCGGTTTTCCCGCCGCTTGGAGCTCACCGGCCGTACTTTTAGCGGCATTTGCGCTTCTCTCCTTTGTTGTTTTACCGTTTTGAACCAGTATAGCAAATTTCCCCGGAAAAGAAAAGAGGGATTTTCGGGAAAATTTCAGGATTCTTTTGATAAACTGCCTTTACATTTCCCCCAAAGGAGCTTATAATGGTACAAGATTGAGAAAAAGCGAGGTAATTTTATGAATTCTTTGATGAAAAAGGGCGCCGGTGTGCTGGCTTTGCTGGCAGCGGTGCTGCTTGTTTTAGCGGGGTGGAGTTTCCGGCCGGTGCAGGCAGAGCTCACCGAGACCAAAACCGTCACCGCCGCCTTTACTCCCGCTTCCGCCGCCAACGGCCAGGAAGTGACCCTGACGGTGGACATCCAGGGGTGGTTTGGCGGGGCGCAGCTGGTGCTGGAC
>PPYE01454746.1_pt1 | contig 10979 bp, 4 predicted proteins | sample 1559881 | NCBI WGS metagenome assembly PPYE01 (sample SAMN08240022, study PRJNA423297) | Human gut metagenome, whole genome shotgun sequencing project.
GCTCTGCACTGTCCGCCCCGTGAGCACGGCCACGGGCGCGTTTTTGCAGCCCGGAAGCCCGGCCAGAACGGTTCCCAGTGCCCGCGCGTCCTGCAGCAGCTGCCCGAAGGTCAGACTGCCGGAGGCGTCGGAAAAGGCGACCTTGTCCGGGACGCGGGCGGCGGTGCGCTCCAGATATTCAGCGGCGTTTGTCATCGGCATGGACGCATCCTCCTTCAGCTCGGATTCACACACTTTTGAGAATTTTACCACATACGCACGCAAATGTAAAGGCGGAACGCGCCGCGCATTTTTTCGCCCGCGGCGGTTGAGTCCAGGCTGCTTTCATGGTAAAATAACAAAAAACACAGGAGGACAGACCTATGTATGATGTGATCGCGCTGGGCGAGCTGCTTGTCGATCTTGCGGAACGCGCGAAGGACGAAAACGGCTACCCCACTCTTGCCGCCAACCCCGGCGGCGCGCCCGGCAATTTTCTTGCCGCGCTGAGCGCGTATGGAAAGAAGACCGCATTTCTCGCCAAGGTCGGAGACGACACCTTTGGCCATCTGCTGACCGGCACGATGCGCCGCGCCGGGATCGACACGCGCGGCATTCTGATCAGCCCCGATACATTCACGACGCTTGCGTTCGTGACCTTTGACGCGCACGGCGACCGCTCGTTTGCCTTCGCGCGCAAGCCCGGCGCGGACACGCAGCTGCGCTGGGAGGAGATCGACCCGGCCATGCTGGCAGAAAGCCGCGTGTTCCACTTCGGCTCGCTCAGCTGCACGGACGAGCCTGCCCGCACGGCCACGCAGAAGGCCGCGGCCTATGCCCGCGCGCACGGCAGGCTCGTCACCTACGACCCCAATTACCGCGCCCCGCTGTGGAAAACAGAGCAGGAGGCAAGGGAACAGATCCTCTGGGGCCTTTCGCAGGCGGATATCGTCAAGATCAGCGATGAGGAGACGCAGTTCCTCTGGGACTGCAGCCCAGAGGAGGGCGCGGAGCGCGTGCTGGCGCTGGGCGCGAAGCTCGTCATGGTCACGCTGGGGCCGAAGGGGTGTCTGCTGAAAAATAAGCAGGCAGACTTCTCCTGCGGCTGCCCGAAGGTGCACCCCATTGACACGACCGGCGCAGGCGATATCTTTGGCGGCAGCGCCGTATCGCGCTTTTTGGAGCTTGGGAAAGCGCCGGAGGCGCTGACGCGGGACGATCTTGCCTATATGGCCCGCTACGCGGCAGCCGCAGCAAGCCTCTCCACCGAAGCTTCCGGCGCCATCCCGTCCATCCCGAAAAAGGAAGCCGTCCTGCAAAAGATGCAGGAGGCATATTGCGTGCAGGCGGACGCACACCGATAACGATTCGACGTTTTGACGCAGAAAGCGGCATTCCCGGCCCGGGAATGCCGCTTCTGTTTTGCAGCTTACGCTTTTTTCTTCGGCCCCATGATCTCGGCGCTCAGGAGGGCGACGAGGGGGACGGTCAGGATGATGCCGATGGTGCCGGCCACGCCGCGGATGATCTCGATGGCGATGGAATCGGCGTTGAAGATCTGGATCATGGGATAATCAAAGATCTGGAACAGCAGGAGCGTATTGAGGCTCGAACCGGCGAAGGCAAGGATGAGCGTATTCGCCATGGTGCCCATGGCGTCCTGGCCGATGTTCATGCCGGAGCGGAACAGGGCCTTGCGCGGCAGGTCGGGGTTCAGCTCGCGCAGCTCCCAGCAGGCGGAGGCAATGGACATGGCCACGTCCATGACCGCGCCGAGCGAGGCGATGAGAATGCCGCTGACGAACAGGCCGCTGATCTTCAGTCCCCGGTCGGATGCGCGCAGGACAAGTTCCTCCGCCTCGGGCAGGTTGAAGCCGTTGAGCGGTGAGATCGACCCGCACAGGGCGGCGAAAATGCCGGCCACCGCCACGCCGCCGATGCAGCCGAGCGTGGCGCAGAGCGTCTTGCGGCTGAAGCCGTTCAGGAACAGGAGGGAGGCCGCCGTCGTCAGCGCGACGAGCACGACCGTGACCGCGACCGGCTGCGCGCCGCGCAGGATCATGGGCACCTGAATGAACCAGACGCACGCAAGCGTATACAAAAGCCCCAGCAGGGCCGTGAGGCCCTTTTTCCGGCCGATCAGCAGGAGCAGCGCGGCAAATATGGCAAGCAGGCCGATCAGAACCGGCGCGCGGTTATAATTCGGAATGGATATGATATACGGCGCGCCCTCGTCGTCCAGATCGAGGCGGACGACGATCTTTGTGCCGATCTTCGCGTCGACGTTGGTATAGATGGTCAGATAGTTGATCGCCTCAAGCGTTTCGCCCTTCCACGGGCCGTTCAGGATCTCGACCTCGAGATACTGCTGGCCGATGCGGCGGCCCTCCGTCCAGTCCTGGGTCTCCGCGTTGTCGTCCAGAATGTCCGTGACGCGCGCAACGGCGAAATACCGCTTGCGCGCGGCAGTCGCCTCGCGGTCAGGCTCCGTGTATTCCAGAACCAGCGCCCACGCGATGATCAGCACAAACAGCAGAACGCTCACGCCGATCTCCAGCCAGCGCTTGCGCGTCAGCTTGCATTGTAAGTTTTTCATGGATTCTCCTTCAGGATGCGCAGTTTTTGAATGATGGGGGACTGCCCCGCCGGAAGACCCGGCGGGGCAGCTTTGTACTGTTGGGGAACTCAGCGCTCGAGATAGCGGTGGATGATCGCCGCGACCTGTGCGCGCGTGGCGTTGGCCTTCGGGTCAAGCTTGCTGTTTGCGCCCTTCAGCAGCTTCTCGCCCACAGCCCAGTTCATGGACTCGAGCGCGTAGCCGGAGACGGTGCTCAGATCGGTGAAGCTCGCCAGATTATCGCCGTTCATGGTGGTGGAAGCCTTGCAGTACGCCGTGTAGCGGTACAGGATGGCCGCAAGCTGCTCACGGGTCACGGGGTCGTTCGGGCCGAAGAGGCCGGAGCCATAGCCGTTGACGATGCCGTTCGCTGCCGCCCATGCGACTGCTTTGGCGAACCACTTGTTGCTGTCCACATCCTTGAAGTCGGATGCACCGGACATGGCGGGGCTGCCGTCCATGCGGTAGAGGATGGTGACGATCATGGCGCGGGTCAGCGGAGCATTGGGCGCAAAGCGGTCAGAACTCGTGCCGTCCATGATGCCGTTTGCGTAGACATAGCGGACATCATCATAGAACCAGTCGCTGACGGTGACGTCGCCGAACGGGAGCTTGATATTGCTGCCGGTGTTGCCGCCGATGATGCCGGGGAGGATCGGGATGATCGGGTCGATCGGGTCAGCGTTCTTCTTCCAGTGTGCGTAGAAGACTTTATCGCCGGTCTCCGTCGCGCCGATCTGCCTGACCTGCACGCCGCCGGTGTAGGCGGTGAACCAGCCGAGGAAGGTATAGCCGGGCTTGGTCACATCGGTCGGCAGAACGGTCACGGTGCCCTCGGTGTAGGTTGTCGGGTACGCGCCGTTGATCGTGCCGCCGTCGGTGACATAGGTGATGTTCCACGTCTTGACCGGGGTCTCGCCTGCGGTGCAGACGACGTCAGCGCGGTCGCGGATACGGATACGCGGGGCGATCTGCTTTCCATCGAGGTAGAAGGTGTTATCATAGGAAGCCAGGCCGACCGCCTCGACCTGATTGCCGACGATGGCGTTCTGGACTTCCTTGTCCTTCGTGATGTAGCCGTCGATGAAGACGCGGGCTTCCTTGCCTGCCGCATCCCTGACCATGATGGTCTGGATCTTGCCTTCGGCCTCTTCCACTCTGGTGATCGTGCCCTTGATCTTGACGAGGCTGCCGAGGACGGAGCCGTCGTTGATCTGCGCGGCAGTGACTTCCACGGGAGCCGGAGACTCCGCGTCGGCGATCTTTTCGATCTTCGTCACAGCCAGCTGACGCTCGCCCTGATAGGAGGACGTCGTACCGGTGACACGGACCTTATCGCCGATCTTAAAGTTGCCTGCGACCGGGAAGGCGTTGATACCGGCGGTGTTGTCCTGCACATAGATGCAGTCGAAGAACGCGGTATCCTTGTCATAGCCGGAGGCGTTGGAGGTCACGATGCCCTCCACGGTGAACTTGACGCCCTCCTCTGTCTCTGCCTGCACATCCGCGATCTTGGTGATCTCGGTCTGGTTGAGCATGGAGACGAGATTCTGGCAGATCTTGTAGTTGGAGTAGTTCTTCTCCGCGCCGCTGTCGGAGGCCTGGTACTGCACCTCGAAGTTCGACATGAAGGCTGCGCCGGAGACGATGATGAGGCCCTTGCCCTCGAGCTGCTCAGACGCCATGACCATCAGGCGGTCATCGTTTTTCGCGAAGGTGTACTTCGGGATACCTGCGCCGCCGAGGCCGTCCTTGTCAACGTCCACAGAGTAGGTCGTTGCATGGCCGTAGACTGCCGGGCTGACCGTTGCGGGCAGCGTGGAGGTTGCATTGCCGCTTGCGTCAACTGCGTAGATGGACGCGCCGCCGTAGTGGCTGAAGCGTTCGGTGTAGAGTTTGTCATACGGATGCTCTGCATCGAATTCCACGCCGTCCAGAAGCGGGTTATCCATGTTGTAGGACGAGAAGTAGAGTCTCCACTTGTCGACGCCGTCGGCTGCGGAGCGTTCATCGTCATACGTTGCATCGTCAGAGATACGGAGGCTGGAGCCGAGTTTGGCCAGAACCTCGTTCTGCGTCGCGGCCATATGCTTGATGTCCGGGTTGTTCTGGATGATGGGGTAATTCTCGTAGTTGTCAGACCAACCGGCGAGGATCACCATACCGCCGTTGTCGTTGAACGTCTTGAGGGCGTTCAGCTCGTCCTCGGAATAGGTCTTCGGATCCTTCTGGGCCGCTTCCAGACGGCGGGACGGGGCCGTCAGGATGATGGCCTTGTACTTGGAGTTTTTGCAGGCCGCGATGAGCTCCTCGCTGGTCTTCAGCGTGACTGTACGCACGGAATAGGCCGCAGCCAGTTCGCCGAAGTTGCCCATGGAGTCCTTATAGTTGCCTGCAACGTATTCGTTGTAGTGCGAGGCGTCAATGCCGATGTAGACAAGCTTGCTTGCGTCAAGCACATCGAGCTTGACGTCCTTGGTGAACGTGTACTCCTTGCCGTCCTGCTCGATCACAGCCGTGATCCGGACGGTCATGATGCGGGCCTTGGTCGGGGTATACTTGAATTCCACATCCTGCGTGCTGCTTGCAGCCAGCGTGATGGGATCCGTCGCGGCGCCGATGGGTTCGCCGCCGATGGCATAGGTGATGGACTTGATGGTAGCGGGCTTTGCCTCACTGTTGAAGAACGTGGTGGTGATGGTCAGTTCTTCGTTGGTGACAGGGGTAGACGTGCCGCATTCAGCCTTGGAAATGCCAAGCTTGAGCGATTCGCCGACCCAGACGGGAGCGGTCACGGCCAGATCGCCGTCGCCCTCGGTGACGCGGACGAAGTAATAGGTGTACTCAGGCGCCAGTTCCACGCTGACGGAGCCCTTGGCGAGATCCGCGGCACTGTCCCAGGTATAGGCGACCTTGCCGGAGTTGACGACCAGTTCGACCTTGGCGATGGAATCGGTGCGGTCGGGATCGTTGAAGGAGATCTCGAAGTTCAGCTTCTCGGGAACGTCGATGATGGAGCCCATCATGTTGCCGTTGACCGTGTAGTCCAGATCGAGGTTCTTGTCCTCGGTGGCGTACATACGGCGCGCTCTGAGCGCTGCATAGATGCCGTCTTCGGTAAAGTCGTCGGTCAGGATGACGTCGCGGGCGTCGTTGGCGTTGCCCCAGCGGCCCTTGTGGTTATCCTGGTTGTTGGTCGGGGCGACGTGCCAGCCCTTGTCGAGCGCCATGATGTACTGCTCGTAGCTGGGATAATAGCCGCCTGCGCCGATCTGGCCTTCGCCGTTGCCGACCTCGACCATGTACATACGGGTGTCAACGACCGCATCCCAATAACCGAAGTCAATGAAGTTGCCGAACGTCGTGCCCGGATGGTTGAACTGGCTGATGGAGTTGGCGCCCTCTTTCTGCGACAGAAGCTTGTAGTAGGCCTGCAGCCCTGCATCCTTGGTCTTGCTGTTGAGCGTCGTGTTGTTGCGGGAGACGATGCCGGGGGTATTGAAGGTGTTGATATGGCCGGGACCGCCGGACCACGTCATTTCAAAGCCCGCGATGGCGACCATTTTGCCCGCGTTGGCCGCGTTGAAGGCTGCGACAGTGTTCTTGTAGGTCGCCCAGCTGTGGCTGGGATCGGAATCCTTGACAAGAGACGTGTCATACAGAGCCGCTTCGACGTTGGGGTTATTCTTGCTGTCGAAGTAGTTGGAATGGTCGGTGAATGCGACGAAGTCGACGTTCGCGATTTCAGGCAGATTCTTGACATAATCCAGTGCGCTGTCCAGCGAGCCAGCGCCGTCGGAATACTGCGTGTGGGAGTGCAGCTGGCCGAAGTAGCGCTGGAAGGTCGCCTCGCCGATGGTGAAGGACCAGGTCTTGCTGGTTTCCTTTTTATCCGCACGCTTGACCGTCACAGTTACCGTGACCTTGCCGTCCGCCATATCGGCAGCCGGGGTGTAGGTGACCTTGCCGTTCGCGTAGGCAGCATCGACCTTTTCGCTGTTGACAGTCATCGTTACGCTGGCGTTCTCGCCAGCGTTCGAGATCTCCGCGGAGATCTCCGGCCGCTTTTCGGCTCCGGTCTGCGCACCCTGCGCAGGCTTTACGTTGGTGATCACAGGCTCGTCGAGCACGGGGATCTCTGCGGTGCCGATAAAGCTTGTACCCTTGGAATCCGTGCCGGAGACGGTTACGGTGAGTTTGTCGCCGGTGACCTTGTTGGCCGGGATGGTGACGGAATAGCCGTTCTCCGTCGTAGCAACGGTCAGCTCTTCCGTGCCCAGCTTGGCAGTCAGCGTGTCAACGCCGAATACCGCGTCAACGGCGAAGTTCAGCGTATAGTCCTGTCCGACATACGCATCAAGGATCGTGCCAAAATCGACCGCAGGCGCGTTGACGATGCCGTCGGTCACATTCACGCCGTCCGCCACGGGATAGAAGAAGAAGGAGTAGATGGTGTAATCCGTGACCTTGCTTTTATCCATGCTGTAGGTCTTGAACGAGTCGGAGTAGTACTCCAGCCACTGGCTGTGGCCGCTGAACTTCGCCGTGCGGCTCTCCAGCTCATAGCCGCCCACGCCGCCGGAGCAGGTGCGGACGAGCCAGTCGGCGTCGTCAGTCGTAACGCCCTCTTCGGAGAAGTCCTTGCTGTAGAACGCGTTGTTGCCGGTGCCGTTGGAGCAGAGGTAGCCATACGCGTCGCTGTAGAAGCGGAGGTATTCGCCGTTCTTCTCGACGGTGAACACAACAGCGCCGTTCGCCGGAACGGCCTTGCCGTCCTCGGTGAGCGTGGCTGCAGCCTTGTTGATTGCCGGGCTATCCGTGTTATCGTTCTGCTCCGCCAGAACCGCCTGTGCGTTCTGGTTGTAGATCACGAACTTGTCGCCGGGCTTGGGCAGATCGCCGGAGGGCTGGTCAGCAGATGCAGGGTCGACCCGGTAGAGCGTGAACTCGCACGGATACTGCTGACTTGCAACCGTGTTGTTCTTATAGGCTTTAAACTTGTTAAACCCACCGTATGTAGAATCCGTGCTGGTATTGCTGGCCAGCGTAACAGTATCATCACCGGCACCCATAAATTTGAAGGTCTGATTTTCTGCGCTGAACGACCACGCCCAGCTATAATTACCAGACTGAATGCCATTGCTGTTTCCACCGGAAGGTGCAATGGCCATGCCGTTTTTATCAGTCAGCGTAACAGACTGTCCGCTTACCTTCAGCGTCCAAACCGCGCCTTCCGTCTTCGTCACCTTGTCCTCCGCTACAGTCGGCTGTACAACCGTCAGCCACTTCCCGCTGAGTTCCAGCGGTGCGTAGCCGGTGGAAACAATCATGACATAAGAGCCGTCTGTCAACTGGTCAGCAGAAGTTAGCTTTCCAAGTTTGTCCTCTCCATCTTCTTTCCTGACCGTATAGGTGAACGTCGCTTCGTCGCTGTCGTCCATGCCGGCCTTCGTGGCCTTGACGGTGAAGGTGACGTCTTCATTCACGGTCGCCGTTGTGCCCTCGGTGAAGGTCGTGCCGTCCGTCGCATAGAGGATCGTCGCGCCCTCGGTCTCGCAGGAGAAGGTGACCTCCGTGCCCTTGGCTACCTCGCCCGCAGCCAGAGAAGCCGTCGGGGTCGCGACCTTCTGGGTCGGGGTGGGAGGAGGCACAAGGCCGCCGATGAAGTTCTTTTCCCGCGTCAGCTTGTAGAACGTCATGCCGAAGTCCTTCTCCGTCAGACGATCCGTGCTGGTGCAGTAGGCGCTGAACTCGGTGTACTTGGCATAGTACTCCATGTAGACCTTGCCATACTGGCCGGTCAAGCCATTGCCGGACATATAGTAGGACGCATTTTCTGCATTGCAGGTTTCAACGTCCCACTTTACCGCGCCGTCCCCGGTCAGGTTCAGGTTGAACTTGCCGTTGTTCGTGCCCATCGTGAGGGTGGTATCTGTGCCCTGCTTGAAAGAGTATGTACCGTCCTCGTTCTTCGTGACCGTCCAGACCAGCTTATCAAAGCTGTCCGCCGTCAGGGCATTCTCAGCAACCGTCGCCGCGGCGGGTTTGAGATAGTAGCTGCCCAGCATTTCGCCAGCGACAGCATAGCCGTTGCCAGCATTGTAGATCACGACCTGATCGCCGGTCGCAATCGTATCGGCCTTGACGTATTTGTTGACCCACTCAAAGACATCGACAGAGACGACCAGCTCCTTGCTGTCCTCCATGCCGTCCTTCGTGGCCTTGACGGTATACGTCTCGTTATGCGAAGCCGAGATCGGGCCGGTGTATGCCTGATACTCCGTGCCTGCGGTCTTGTAGTAGATCGTCGCGCCCTCGGTCTTGCACTCGAACTTGATCTCCGTGCCAACCTCGATCTCAGCGCCGTCCGCTACGTTCGCAGTCGGGGTTTCGACCTGCTGCTTGGCTGCGGTTTCAATCTTGTACAGCGAGATCGGCTGCTGATTCTGCGACTTGTAGTAACGGAATCTGGTGCCGTTCTTTGCTGCATTGTTGTATTGCAGTGTTGTTCCGTCGCTGGTAACGATCACCTTACCGCTGGTAAGTTCAATCGTATTGAGGGACTGTGTGGAACCACTGTTCAGCTTGTTGCTTCCGGACTTACCCGAAATATACTTTCCGCTTGCAGACTTGATGGCGTAGCCGCCAGTCATCGGCTCAACGGTAAACGCATATTTCGCATAATCACCGGTGATTTTGCTGTCGGTGATCGTAACATCGACCTTGTTCCCTTCAACGTCAAGCTTGTCAAGGGAACCGTCCATAATCAGTTTGTCACCCTCGGACACGATCAGGTATGTACCAGACCAGTCTGCAGGCGCTTTTGTGACCTTGGTGTAAGTCTGCGTCTGCGCTGTCTCCTCCGCCATGGCGACCGGCATGACCGAAAGGACCATGACGACGGCCAGCAGCAGCGCGAGACACCGCGTTGTGCGTTTTTTCATGCTTGCATTTCCTCCTGATTTCTGTTCAAATTCTGAATGTTCATGTTGTGCGCAGGCTCGTCCTGCGCGAAGCACCTCTTTTGAACCCTCCTTCTGCGGATTGATACAGAAACGAAAGCGGTTGCCGGTCAAGGGAGCCGCAGTCGCAGAGTTCTGTATTTCACAGTATAGCAGTTCCACCCGTTAAAATCCAGTGCCTTTACAGAGATTTTACCGATTTTACGTAAATTTTACCGGGAATTTTTTGTGGATTTTGTCCATATAATCCCTGAACGGCAGACAAAGCCCGCCCTGCAGTCCCCGCCGGACGGGCAGGAACGCTGTCCGGGAAGTCGGCTGATGCTGCGGATCCGGGCGCCGCGGCTGATAAAACCGCCCCGCCGGGGCATTCATACATAAGATATGAATTGTTCACAAATAATTTAAGTCTGTAGGTATTGACAACGCTGGCAGGCGGTGGTACACTGCGTTTAGCACTCAGGGATAAAGAGTGCTAAGGCGAAAGGAGGAACGAACCATGGAGCTTTCAGACCGGAAAAAGAAGATCCTGCGTGCGATCGTGGATCTTTACATCCGCACGGCGGAGCCGGTGGCGTCCAAGACCATTGCGCAGATGCCGGACATGGATTTTTCCTCCGCGACCATCCGCAACGAGATGGCGGAGCTGACGACGCTCGGATATCTGGAGCAGCCGCACACCTCCGCCGGACGCATCCCGTCGCCTGCCGGGTACCGGCTGTACGTCGACGAGCTGATGCAGGACTACCGCCTGTCGACCGATGAAACGAAGTCGATCAATCAGGCGATGGAGCTGAAAATGCAGGAGGTCGACAAGGTCGTCTCGCAGGTCGGCAAGCTTGTCTCGCAGATGACGAATCTGCCCGCCTACGCCATGGCGGCGCGTGCCGCCGGGCTGACGGTCAAGCGGTTCGACCTGATCCTCGCGGACAGCGGCAGCTTTATTCTCGTCGTGATGCTGAGCGACAGCTCCGTCAAGAATAAGCTCATCCGGCTCCCGGTCGAGCTGACGGAGGCGGATCTGAAGCTTCTCGGCGCAGTGCTGAACGCAAGCGTCACGGAGCTGACCGCCGAACAGCTCAGCCCCGAGCTTCTGTCCCGCGTGACCAGAAGCGCTGGAAATGCGGCCAGCCTCGTGCCCGTCATCATGGATTTCGTCACGTCGCTTCTGCACCAGGAGCACAGCGAGGTCTACATGACCGGGCAGGCCAAGCTTCTCGGCCAGCCGGAGTACCACGACATCGACAAAGCGCAGAAAATGCTCTCCGCACTTGACGAGGATGTGGTTTCCAATCTTCCCGCCGCGCTTTCCCCGGACAGCCGGACGCAGATCCTGGTCGGCCCGGAAAACGTGTCGAAGGAGCTGCGCGACACCAGCGTCGTCATGACGAAGTTCGACATCGGCGACGGGATGCAGGCCC
>PPYE01454747.1_pt1 | contig 10978 bp, 8 predicted proteins | sample 1559881 | NCBI WGS metagenome assembly PPYE01 (sample SAMN08240022, study PRJNA423297) | Human gut metagenome, whole genome shotgun sequencing project.
GAATTTATATGGTGGGAAAAGAGAAAGGACAATCTGTTGTTTTACCTGTTAAAATTCTATAGTGAGAAAATTCTGTTTCTTACCGCTTTACTACTAAGATACTGATCTGCTTATTTCTAAGCTAAACTTTGCTTTTCTTTGCGCCTAATCCCAATTTTTCTATTAAAAACGACAATTGCCGATATTTATATAGGTATAAAGGCTCATTTCTTAGATTTTATCCTTTTCTTTGCATCATCAGAATATTAATAATGTAAAATACAGACAATGAAAAAGAAGTTTTTATTAAGCTGCCTCTTGATGGTCATGGCATGGCTTCCGTCATTTGCCCAAATTCAAGATCCGGTCAAGTTTAAAACTGAGTTGAAAACAATTTCCGACACAGAAGCACAGATTGTGTTTACCGGTAAAATTGATGCCGGATGGCATGTTTATTCCACCGATCTTCCTTCGGGCGGCCCTATTTCCGCTACCTTCAATGTGGAAAAGATACAGGGTGCAGAACTGGTAGGAAAGCTCACTCCACAGGGAAAAGAAATTGAAAATTTCGACAAAGTGTTCGAGATGAAATTACGTTACTTTGAGAGCACAGCAACATTTGTTCAAAAGTTTAAAATCACAGATACTTCTTATCAAATTGAAGGTTATTTGGAATACGGTGCATGTAATGACGAGAATTGCTTACCACCGACAGAAGTGCCGTTCTCTTTCTCAGGAAAAGGAAATGCTGCCACTACTGCTGTTGCAACTCCGGAGACCAAAAACGAAACTGTAAACCAGCCGGCCGCCGAGACCTCTGTTGCAGAAGCAACTGCCATTGACAGTGCCGCTACTGTTGCCTTAGCCGGCAACGAAACCTCCGTTCAGGACTATTGGACACCGGTCATAAAAGAACTGAACAGTTATGGTGAGACAACTTCACAGCAGAATCGTTCATGGATATATATTTTCTTTGCCGGGTTCATCGGCGGATTACTTGCCTTGTTCACCCCGTGTGTATGGCCTATTATTCCAATGACTGTAAGTTTTTTTCTAAAACGCAGCAAAGATAAAAAGAAAGGTATCCGTGATGCTTGGACTTACGGTGCATCTATCGTAGTCATTTATGTAGCATTAGGCTTGGCCATTACTTTAATTTTCGGTGCAAGTGCATTAAATGCGCTATCTACCAATGCTGTATTCAACATCCTGTTCTGTTTAATGCTGATTGTTTTTGCTGCGTCATTCTTCGGAGCGTTTGAATTGACATTACCTTCCAAATGGAGCAATGCGGTGGATAGTAAAGCAGAGCAGACAAGCGGTTTATTGAGTATCTTCCTGATGGCATTTACCCTGTCACTGGTGTCTTTCTCTTGCACAGGCCCTATTATCGGTTTCTTGCTGGTAGAAGTTTCCACCACCGGCAGTGTCGTTGCACCTGCTATCGGTATGCTGGGTTTTGCCATTGCTTTAGCTTTACCGTTCACCCTGTTCGCCATGTTCCCGTCTTGGTTAAAATCAATGCCGAAATCCGGAGGCTGGATGAATGTCATTAAGGTAACATTGGGCTTCCTTGAATTGGCATTCGCCTTGAAGTTCTTGTCTGTAGCCGACTTAGCTTACGGATGGAGAATTTTAGACCGCGAAACATTCCTCGCCTTGTGGATTGTAATCTTTGGCTTGCTGGGATTCTACTTGTTGGGCAAAATTAAATTCCCGCATGACGACGACGACAATACCACAAGTGTTCCCCGTTTCTTTATGGCACTGATTTCTTTGGCATTTGCCGTATATATGGTTCCCGGTCTGTGGGGAGCACCGTTAAAAGCTGTCAGTGCTTTCGCACCTCCTATGACGACTCAGGATTTCAATTTGTATAACAATGAAGTCCATGCAAAATTTGATGATTACGACGCCGGCATGGAATATGCCAAACGCAATGGCAAACCGGTTATGCTCGACTTTACAGGTTACGGATGCGTAAACTGCCGTAAGATGGAAGCAGCTGTCTGGACTGATCCGAAAGTGAGCAAACTGATGACAGATGATTATGTATTGATTACATTATATGTAGACAACAAGGAGCCGTTGCCGGAACACATTAAAGTAATGGAAAACGGCAAGGAGCGCACTCTGCGTACAGTGGGCGACAAATGGAGTTACCTGCAACGCTCCAAATTTGGTGCTAATGCACAGCCGTTCTATGTATTGATAGACAACGAAGGAAAACCGCTGAATAAATCTTATTCTTACGATGAGGATATAGATAAATATGTTGATTTCCTTCAAACCGGATTAGACAATTACAAAAAAGCAAAATAAGAACTCCAGATAAGAGGTTGTACCAAGAAAAACGGTACAACCTCTTACTCAGAAAAAACTCTAAAACTATGATTGCCAAGTCAGAAAGAGAGCAAATCATTGCCCTGATAAACCGTGAAGTGGTTCCCGCCATTGGATGTACCGAGCCCATAGCCGTCGCACTTTGTGTAGCCAAAGCAACCGAAGCATTGGGAAGAAGACCTGAAAAAATAAAAGCACTGCTAAGTGCCAATATATTAAAAAATGCAATGGGAGTAGGTATTCCGGGAACTGGCATGATTGGCCTTCCTATTGCCATCGCTTTGGGAGCTTTAATTGGAAAGTCCGAATACCAGCTTGAAGTATTGAAAGACAGTACTCCCGAAGCTGTAGAAGAAGGAAAAAAGCTGATAGACTCACAAGCCATTTGCATCGGGCTAAAAGAGAATATAGACGAGAAGCTATATATCGAAATCATTTGTGAGGCAGGTAATGACAGAGCAACAGCCATTATATCAGGAGGACATACTAATTTTATATATGTGTCTCGCAACAATGACATTATACTGAACAAACAGACTACAAGCTCCTCTGAAGAAGAACAGCATGAGCCGGAATTAGACTTGCGAAAAGTGTATGATTTCGCCATGACTACCCCTCTCGAAGAAATCCGCTTTATACTTGAGACCAAACGTTTAAACAAAAATGCAGCCGAACGCTCTTTTCAAGGTAATTACGGACACCAATTAGGCAAAATCTTAAAGGATAGCAAAAGCGAAGAACAGTTATTGGGCAGCAATACTTTCACTCATATTCTATCTTACACTTCTGCAGCGTGCGATGCACGTATGGCCGGAGCTATGATACCAGTAATGAGTAACTCGGGCAGTGGGAATCAAGGAATTACCGCTACCCTGCCGGTGGTGGTTTATGCGGAAGACAACCATAAGTCTGAGGAAGAATTGATTCGCGCACTCGTCCTCAGTCATTTGACCGTAATTTATATCAAACAAAGTTTAGGACGTTTATCAGCTTTGTGCGGCTGTGTAGTTGCAGCAACAGGTTCCAGTTGCGGGATAACCTACTTAATGGGAGGAAATTACGAACAGATTACTTTTGCCGTACAAAATATGATAGCCAATATTACGGGAATGATTTGTGATGGAGCGAAACCCAGTTGTGCCCTCAAACTGACAAGTGGGGTATCTACAGCTGTATTTTCCGCTATTTTAGCAATGGAGCATAAATGTGTCAGCTCCGTAGAAGGCATTATTGATGATAATGTAGACCGCAGCATCCGCAATCTGACCAAAATTGGCTCACAAGGCATGAATGAAACAGATAAATTGGTATTGGAGATTATGACTCACAAACAGTGTGACTAAAATACAAATATCGGAAAAGGCAGTGTGTCGCGACACACTGCCTTTTATCTTTATACCAATAAATCCTTGTATTGCGAATGACGTATGAAGTATGTCTTTGCAAATGAACAAGTCGGTTTTATTTTCAATTGGTTTATTTCAGCATATCTGGCAGCAGCCGTTGTCAAGTCTGCCGCTATTCCCATTCCTTCCAATTGCGGAGGAACCATAGTGTGGAGTATATCCAGCACTCCGTCCTTTTCCTCATATTGCAGATAGGCAATCTGTCCCGATTCAAAAACCTCAAACCGATTTACCTTCTCATCATGTATGACTGTATGTTCCATTCTATTCTTATTTTAAATGTGACTATTACAAATAAAACAACTTCAAAATGGAATTGTTCTTATCATTCGCCTTGTTCTTGTTTTTCCTCCTGATACACTGACGGCAGCATACCAAATTCTTCTTTAAAATATTTAGTGAAATACTTCGGATTATTGAAACCCACCTGATAGGCAACTTCCGATATATTCAGCCGAGTTTCACGCAACAGCTTAGCAGCATGCTTCAAACGGATGGCACGAATAAACTCTATCGGTGTCTTTCCTGTCATAGCCACCAGTCTCTTATATAAGTTTACCCGGCTCATTCCTAGTTCACGACTTAATTCTTCTACCGATAAATCGCTACGGGAAATATTACTTTCTACATATTTCATCGCGGTTCCCAATAGTTTTTCATCTACCGACTCATCGTTACTACTGTAGCTTACTGCTTTCTTCGTTCCTATCATTTCACTGATAGCAGGCGGTATGATATTATCAACCTTCTTGCTTCCTGCAGTAATAATTACTTCCGGCAACTCATCTTCCGGTACTATATGGGTGATATACTCATCACTATTTTCACCTTCTATAAGTTGGATAACTCTGGCTCTCTGAGTCTTGATGGTTGAAACGGTATCAATTTCCTTTTTTTCCGCCAAAACGGATTCTATTGTTTTTATCTCTACAATCTCCTCCTCTTCTTCAACCGTTTTTGGGTGAGAAGCCTCATCCATGTCTTCAGAAGATACTGATTCATCATGGGCAAGTACAACAACACCCGAATCTTCTTCGGGCACTATTTTCTCTTCAGGCTTATAGCTGAGCAATTCAAGATTTTCCGATTCCTTATCCGATTCATCCTCTTCTATTCCAGACTGTTCCTCCGGTTGTTCAACCTTACGCTTACCACCGCACATTCTGCTGCGCATTAACAATATAATGCAAACAAACAAAAGTGCATACAATATATAAGCCCATGTAGACAACCAAAACGGAGGTACGACAATTATTTTCAGAGAAGCCTCTTCATTTCCACTGAACCCATCGCTGTTTATTGCTTTCACTCTCAATAAATAAGTACCGGGGAACAAATTAGTATAAATGGCTTCACCGGCCTTAGTCGTAATCCATTCATCACTGAACCCTTCCAACTTATAGGCATATTCCACTTTTTCAGGAATAATGTAATTATCTGAAGCAAACCGCACGCAGAACATATTCTGCTTATAATCCAATTCCACTTTTTCAGCAAAATTCAGAGCCTTATCCAAAACGACTTTATCACCATATATTTTTCCTACTTCAACTTCTTTATTGAACAATAAGAAATGAGTGAAAAACACGTTAGGCAATACCTCATTATATTTAATTTCATCGGGAAAGAAACGGTTAATTCCATATACACCTCCTATTACGATTTCACCGGAAGACAACTTTTTCACAGAACGTTGATTAAAGCCGCTCCTCTGCAAGCCATCTCTTTCATCATAAATATTACAACGAAAATCGTACATGCCGGTCTTTGAGTCAAGCATTGGTATGATATGAGTCAATCCTTTGGCAGAAGTTATCCATATATTCGAATTATCATCCTCTACAATTCCGGCTATCAACAAGTTCGACAAACCATTTTCCTCTGTAAGAATCGTCAGTTCATCTACCTTCGGATTATAAATATTCAACCCCTCACGAGTTGCTATCCATATCAGGCCACGGCTATCTTCATATACCTGGTTTATATTCTGGTTTGAGAAGCGAGTCTTTCCCGATTTTGTTCCCACCAAAGAGATAATCTTTTTTGTGGATAAGTCCATGACAGACAAGCCCCGGGAAGTTCCTATTATTAAAGAGTTATCCCTAGTCATACACAATGAAGAAACACTATTAAACGCGAGGTCAGACGTTGTGGTATTATAGGTATTAAATTCTCCTGTACGCGGATTAAAGCTCTGCAGACCGCCACCCAATGTTCCTATCCAGACAATACCGGATTTATCTTCCGCCAAGGCCCCGATGTTATTATCGGCCAATGAATTACTGTTTTTCACTATATTCTTATAATGAGTAAAGCGGCCATTGTCATAACAATCCAATCCCCCTCCCAACGTTCCAATCCAAAGTTTTCCATCTTTGGTCCTCAACAGGCAAGAGACAGCATCCGATGACAAAGAATTGGTGCCGGAAGTCTCACGGGCAAACGACTGAGGTTCGCCGGCATTTATTTTCCAATGTATCAATCCGTCATTACTTGTCCCTATCCACAAATCTCCATTTTTATCTTCTTCAACCGCAGTAACATCACCCACATAATCAAGGCTGAATTTGAAAATACTTTCATGATAATAAGATATTCCTTTCTTCCATGTACCCACCCACATCATTCCATTAGAATCTCCATATAATGCTGAAACAGTATTATCTTGCAGGCTGCGTTCATCATCAGACTGGTGCATCAACGTTTTTATTTCACCGGTAGATTTATTCAGGATATTTATCCCATCATGTTCCCGTCCTAGCCAAATACGTCCTTGCAAGTCTTGAGCAACAGACAACACTGCACTACGCGATTGTTGTTTTATAAGGTCACTTAACTCCTTCTGCCATTTCTTTTCTTTCAGATTATAAATCCAAAGTCCGGAGGGACTGTAAACCCAGATATCCTCCTCTCTATCTACGAAAAAAGAAAAAATCTCATATTTATTATTTCCCAGTTCCTTGGGAATCTCCTTTAAATCCCAATTTATTTTATTCGTATCCTTGTTCAGACACACAATCATTCCCGTATTATAAATCAGCAACACTCCATCGCTACACTCTGAAATATCCGTTATTTCTCCTTTAGGCAATTGACCGGCATCAAACAAAAGCGGATAAAGCAACTGTGATTCGGGAATATAAAGATAGCAACCTTTAGAAGCAATATAGAACCACATGTTCTTATTCTTATCAATATAAGTCAAAGCAGGAACTCCATCAATGCCGGCTTCCCACAGCAAAGTACGCACGTCACGATTAAAACTTTCTGTTTGAGAATCATAAACCGTATAACCGGCAGCAGTACGTATCCACAGTCTTTTCTTTCCATCTTCCTGCACCTTTTGAGCACAATTATCCGGCAAGGGGCCTGACTCAAGGTCATAACTGCGAAAGACCTTCATTTGGCTACCATCATAACGGTTTAATCCCGAAGTCGTGGCAAACCACATAAAACCTTCAGAATCTTTAAATATATCATTTATCTGATTGCTGGACAAACCGTCTTTCACTTCAAGATGCTTGAACATAAAACCACCGGCACTAACTGCCAAAGAAAGACATAACAGTACCATGACAAGTCCCAATTTCTTCATATCTTTATTATTTAAAAGCTAAATTCTTTTTTCCTATGCAAAAGAAAGAAAAAGCTTGATAATAACCAAGTTAATTCTTTCATTTTTATCATTTAATACCTATAATTTGTTTCACCGTTTCTCTCCAACTTTGAGCATAAGCATTATTTTTCCTATTTTTGCAACCGAAATGAAGCCATTAACAGATACACAATACATCCGGCAACTGGTCTCGGAGGGAGAACATTGCCATCAAGATTTTAAATTCGAGATATCGGATGCCCGCAAGATAGCCCGAAGTTTGTCAGCTTTTGCCAATACAGAAGGAGGACGATTGCTGGTCGGCGTCAAAGACAACGGTAAGATAGCCGGTATCCGTTCTGAAGAAGAAATATATATGATAGAAGCGGCAGCCACAATGTATTGTCGCCCCGAAGTAGAAATCGAAACACGGACTTATCTGGCCGAAGGAAAAGCTGTATTAGAAGTTTCTATCAGTGAAATGACAGCCAAGCCTGTTTATGCGCTGGATGAAGAGAATAAACCTTGGGCATACATCCGCATCAAAGACGAAAATATCCTCGCCACACCTGTACATCTGAAAATGTGGCAACATACCAAAAAACCGGAAGGAGTATTGGTCGAATTTACCGAAAGAGAACAACGGCTGCTTGACACACTGAAAGAACGTGGCGAAATATCTCTTAATCAGTGTTGTCGAATTTGTAACTTAAATAGGAAGACTGCAAGCGAACTATTAGCGGACTTTATTCGTTTTGGCTTAGTGGAGCCTGTATTTAGCGGACATAAGTTTTACTTCAGACTAAACCAAGAATAAAAACATCAATATTAAAACCTAAACTAAAGACAATAAGAGAAATGGAGATTTTAACCCAATTAATCGGCAGCATAAACGATGTTCTTTGGACATACATCTTAATTATAATGTTGCTAGGTTGCGCATTTTGGTTCACTTACAAGACGAAATTTGTACCATTTCGCATGATAGGCGAAATGGTACGTCTACTTGGAGATTCCACCGGCAAGACAGAAGGCCGCGAACATCACATCTCCTCTTTTCAGGCATTTGCCATCTCCATAGCAAGCCGTGTGGGAACAGGCAATCTGGCAGGAGTGGCCACCGCCATCACATTGGGTGGTCCGGGCGCCGTCTTTTGGATGTGGATAATTGCACTCTTTGGTGCCAGCAGTGCTTTTATCGAATCCACACTTGCTCAATTATATAAGGTACACGGACATAATTCTTTTGTCGGTGGCCCGGCTTATTACATGAGAAAAGGATTAAAACAGCCATGGATGGGAGTTCTATTCGCCTTTCTGCTTATTTTTACTTTCGGTTTTGCTTTCAATTCCGTACAGAGCAACACTATCTGTGCCGCCTTCGAGGAAGCATTCAATATCTCTCCGACTCTAATGGGATGCATATTAACTGCACTTACATTAATTATTATTTTTGGAGGTATTCAGCGTATAGCCAAAGTCAGTAGCATTATTGTACCCGTCATGGCCTTGGGATATATCTTTTTAGCCCTTTTCATCGTAATTATGAATGTAAAACATTTGCCGGGAGTCATTGAGCTGATTATTGAGAATGCCTTCGGTTGGAAACAGGCATTAGGCGGAGGTGTAGGTATGGCACTGATGCAAGGCATCAAACGCGGACTGTTCAGCAACGAAGCCGGTATGGGTTCCGCGCCCAATGTGGCAGCAACTGCCGATGTCACTCATCCTGTAAAACAAGGATTGATTCAAACATTAGGTGTTTTTACAGATACCCTGGTCATTTGCACATGTACAGCATTTATCATTCTTTTCAGCGGACTGGCGTCTACAGGAGAAGCCAACGGAATTAAACTGACACAGATGGCGTTGAATAATGAAATAGGCAATATCGGAACGATTTATGTGGCAGTAGCAATCCTATTTTTTGCTTACAGCAGCATTTTGGGAAACTATTATTATGGCGAAGCCAATGTACGTTACATCACCCGCCAACGCTGGGCTATTCCGGTTTACCGCATCTTAGTAGGCGGCATGGTTATGTTTGGTGCACTTGCCAGTTTGGACTTGGCCTGGAGCCTGGCAGATATGGCAATGGGATTCATGACCATCTGCAACCTGATAGCCATTATTTTATTAGGCAAATATGCTTTTCGTTTATTGGAAGATTACCGGATACAGAGACACAACGGAATCAAGAATCCTGTTTTCACTAAAGATAGGATGAAGGATATTGAGGAAGATTTGGAATGTTGGTAAAGTATTAAAAAAAATAAGTATCTTTGCGGCAAGAACATAAAATAAGAAAGTCATGAGCATATTTTCAAAATTATTCAGTAAAAAACAAGCAGAAGGAGAAGAAAGTACCAAAGTGGGTGGAATGGAAGACTTCATGACACTGATTCGTGTATATTACCAATCTGTAATGGCCTGCAACATAGGTATTACCAATATTAATTTCCTGCCTGATATGGCAGTTTTCAAACGTACGCTTAAAATTCCAACCCAAAACAATAAATTGGGAATTGCCGAAAAGTCACGCTGCAAAAAAATGCTGGTAGAACTTTATGGCCTGAGTGATGATTTCTTTAAAGAAATAGACAATTCCATTAAAAAGAATTGCAAGAACGTAAACGATGTAAAGACTTATCTTTTCATGTTCCAAGGATTCAGCAATGACTTGATGATGCTTATCGGCAACCTGATGCAATGGAAGTTCCGTATGCCCAGCGTAATGAAGAAGATGCTGCGCAATATGACAGAAAAAACCATCCATGACATTATGACCAAGACAGACTGGAAGGATGACAGCGTACACAAGACCTGTATTGCCATTCGCAAGTACCAACACGCATTGGGATACTCTGAAAAATGGATGACTGAATACGTTTACAACATTGTTTTATTAGCTAAAAAAGAGCCGAAGCCGAAGGAATAAAGATTTCATGAACTCTCTATTAAACATCGAAGCACATCCGTTAGAGCCCTTTCTACCGGCTAATGCTGTCCTGTTGATGCTGGGTAGTTTTCCTCCGCAAAAAAAACGGTGGAGCATGGATTTCTTCTACCCTAACCTGCAAAATGATATGTGGCGTATCGTCGGACTTATTTTCTTTCAGGATAAAGAGCATTTTCTGAACCCTGAGAAGAAAGTATTTGATAAAGACCGTATCATTGAATTCCTAAACGACAAAGGAATCGCACTTTATGATACAGCTTCAGCTATCCGCCGTTTACAGGACAATGCCTCCGACAAGTTTCTGGAAGTAATAGAACAAACAGATATCAGCCTGTTACTAAAACAAATTCCGATGTGCAAAGCCATTGTTACCACCGGACAGAAGGCAACAGACATTATCCGCGAACAAATAGACGTAAAAGAGCCAACCGTAGGTACAAGCGAACCGTTCGAATTTGGAGAGAAGACTATGAAATTATATAGAATGCCTTCTTCCAGCCGTGCCTATCCTTTGGCACTGGAAAAAAAAGCTGCAGCTTATCGGGTCATGTTCAGCGAATTAGGGTTATTGAACGAATAAGAAAAAAATATTTTTTCATAAATAAGTTTGTATATTTCAAATATTACACTACCTTTGCAGCCGCAAACACGGGAGTAGCTCAGTTGGTAGAGCACCGGTCTCCAAAACCGGGTGTC
>PPYE01208557.1_pt1 | contig 10977 bp, 10 predicted proteins | sample 1559881 | NCBI WGS metagenome assembly PPYE01 (sample SAMN08240022, study PRJNA423297) | Human gut metagenome, whole genome shotgun sequencing project.
GAAATATCGGTCCGAATGTGGATTCTTGGAATGACTGTCCGTATTTGTATGAAGATATAAAGTATGATAACAATCAGACAGGCCGAGTTGACGGGGGATATATCTTCAGAGGGTCATACACTGATGGCGGAGAGGTCGAACTTCAGAGTAACGTAAGCACGGGTAGCTACTATTCTTCGACATGGGAAGATACCGGTGTTAAGCTAAGACTTCCGACATTAAAAGACGATGTCGATTATCTTATTGACACATATGCGACGAAATCGGATTTTTTCGATAATATGGATGCGGTAGAGAGCGGTTTTTCTTCGATATGCCTTTACAGCGGATCGTATATACGGGGTGAATTGTACAAAGTCGGTGATTGCTGGGGAATGTCCACTTCTCCGCACAAGGATCAGCTTTTCTATATTCAATCTCCGTATAAGCGCAAAAACAGTAAACCACTTTTTGCATCGACAGCCTATCCTTACCGCTATGATTCACTTGGCTTTCCGAACGTAATGTCAACGGTAGCAAAAAGGCTTGACAGCACGGCTGAGGTGTCGTGGAACGAAGACTATCATTATCTTGTAGACGTAACGTATAACGGAGAAACACGTTCTTACGGAGGCGCAGGAACCGGCGAGTGACAGGGGATAAGCAACGATAAGATAAAGCAGTATTTTACATTCACAAACAGCTCTGCCAAGCTGACAACGGACAGCTTAAGGGAACTGCTGAAATATTATGCCTCGATAAAGATGGAGGACGATGTACCCCGTGAGGATGCACTTACATGGAAGAGTATTTATGATACTGTAGGGGAAGGCTCATGGGTGCGTCTGATAACAATCACCGGCATATTCGGAGGCTCGGGTATCGGATACAGCTATCTTTATAAGGACGGCGACGGAGACTATTTCAGCACCCAAAGTGCCGGAAATGCCGGCGGTGAAATATACTGGGGCGGAGATCTCGGATATGCTTCAGATGTATGGGTAGACGGCAGATATGTTGATGCATATGAGAATTTTGTTCCGGGAGAAAAATTCGAGAATCATCCTACAAGCAGTATTTTCATAAAGACGGATCTGCCTCTTGTAAAATACAAGACTGAGTACAAATACAACTATGATACAGGAAAATATGTGTCATATAGCACGGTCACTTCTGTTGAAAATAAAAAGAATAATGTTTTATTCAATTATTCTTCCAATGATAATATATGGACGGCAAGCTACGGCTCGTTTGAAAACGGATACGCATATTATGACAAAATAAAAGAGTTTGTCGAAAAAGGTCAGTTGGATAAAAAGTATCTTGATATGGTGACGCTGACACCGGATGAGGTCAAAGCACTTAAGGTAGACAGAAATACTGATGCTGTTCCCGATAAATACTTTGTTTATGATATGACCGAAGAACCGGGAACAAGCTCTGAAAAGCACATTCACAGTTTTACAAGCACGGTAGTTAAACCCACAGAAACGGCTCAAGGCTACACTCTTCATACCTGTACAAAGTGCGGTTACAGCTACAAGGATAATTATACGCCTGCGTTAAAGCCGACAGAATTAACCGGAGTGAAGGTAAAGACGCAGGGTAGCACCTCGCTGACACTTGCGTGGGATAAGAACGCAAGTGCAAAGGGATATATCATTGAGCAGTACAAGGGTGGTAAGTGGACGCAGATTGCAAAGACGAGCAGTAACGCAACGGTTACATATACTGTAAACGGACTGAAGGCGGATACGACATATACGTTCAGAATAAAGGTGTATGTAGTTTCCGGTACAACGGAATACAGTGGTGAGTATACAAGACTTGCGGCTAAGACGAGAATAGCGAATGTCGGCACATTCAAGGGTTCGACGGTTTCCGACAGTGCGGTAAAGCTCGACTGGAGCAAGAATGACAAGGCTACAGGCTATGTTATCGAGCAGTACAAGGGTGGAAAGTGGACGGCACTTGCTACCACAAAGAATAACACCACGCTTACGTTTACTGTGAAGGGGCTTGCAGAGGGTACTACTTTTTCTTTCAGAATAAAATCATTCAGAAAGACGGGAAGTACGACTGAGTTCAGTGAGTATACGGCTATAAAGGCGGCTACTCTTCTTGACGGTGTGTCCGATTTCAAGGTCGCATCGGTAACAGGCTCGTGGATAACTCTTGAGTGGGCTAAAAATGACAAGGCTACAGGCTACGCTATCGAGCAGTACAAGGGCGGTAAGTGGACGGTAATTGCTACCACGAAGAACAACACCACGCTTAAGTTCACGGTTAAGGGACTTAAGAACGATACCACCTATTCGTTCAGAATATGGGCGTATAAGACTGCCGGCGGTTCAAATGTTTACAGCGATTATGTGAGAATTGCAGGCAAGACGAGGATACCGAATGTGGCAAAGTTCACAGGTTCTGCGGTTTCTGCAAGTGCGGTAAAGCTCGATTGGAGCAAGAACGACAAGGCTACGGGCTACGTTATCGAGCAGTACAAGGGTGGAAAGTGGACGGTAATCGCTACCACAAAGAATAACACCACGCTTACGTTTACTGTGAAGGGGCTTGCAAAGGGTACTACTTATTCTTTCAGAATAAAATCGTTCAGAAAGACGGGAAGTACGACTGAGTTCAGTGAGTATACGGCTATAAAGGCGGCTACGGATAAGTAAGCTGTTAACATCCATACCATATCGAGCAGTACAAGGGCGGAAAATGGACGGTGCTTGCTACCACAAAGAACAACACCACGCTTACGTTTACTGTCAAGGGGCTTGCAAAGGGTACTACTTATTCTTTCAGAATAAAATCATTCAGAAAGACGGGAAGTACTACTGAGTTCAGTGAGTATACGGATATAAAGGCGGCTACGGATAAGTAAGCTTAAGTAAGCTGTTGGCGGTTCGGGTTTTGTCGGTTTGCACGATTTAATCTGAATTGCAGGTCTTACCGGAAAAATATTACAATCAGGGCATGGTCCACGATGGTGGGCTGTGCCTTTTTTGTCGTTATGAGCGCTGATTTTGCACGGTTGTTGAAAGAGGGGAAACAGAAGTGTTATTATTGACATAAGGATTTTGTTTGCGGTCAAGCTGTGACGCTGAAAACGGCAGTACGGCTTTCGCAAATGCAAATATAGAGAAAAGGAGAAAATCAATGAATGGTAAGAGAGTGAGAATGGCTGTAATGTCGGCGGTGATTCTGTCGGCGCTCGCTGTTAGCGGTTGTTCGTCGGAGGGAAGCGTTTCGTATAATGGCTCGGGTGAGAAGGCGGACGATGTATCTGCATCGCTTTCCGCTCCGGTAACTTCCGATACAACAAGCAGCAGTGAAAGCAAGGAAACGCAGGAGCAGACATCTTATGAGAGCAAGCCTGCCGTTACAAGCACAAATAAAGCGGAAACGACAGCCGTTACAACAAAGAAGGATAACGCTGTAAAATCGGAATGGAAAGAAACAAAGGCTGACGGCACAAAGTATGTTACTGTGGGCTGTTACAGCAGGGAAAAAGCCGTTCTCGGAGCAAAAACGGTAAAGCTGTATAACGTTAATGACAAGGTTACGGTGGTAGCTGTGACCGATACGGGATACGCAAAGCTGAAGGACGGTACTTTTATGCATAACGATTTTCTGTCGGACAGCAAGGTGACGGTCACGGCCGCACCGACAAGCCAGTCGTCAAAGAAGCCGACAGAGCAGAAGCCGGCACAGTCGCAGACTTCGGAGTATTCCTGGGTGATAAAGCCGAGTTATGTGTATGATGAGGTGGCTGTTATTAAACAATATGATATTCCGTTTGGTGAAGGAACTCTTGCGTCATTTGTAAGCGAAGAAAGCGGCGTATACAAATATAAACCCGGAAAAGAGTATAAGGGAATCTTTACGGCAATCGACAGTAATGGTAAATGGGGATTGATTGACAGCAACGGTAAGAAAATAATTGATAATAAATATGATAAAATCAACATTTCGAATTGGATGTACAGATATCATTACATTGAAGTGAGCTATCTGATTGAAAGCTATGCTAATTATAGTAGTTATGATGATTATTGGTTGGATAGTAAATTGAATGAGGTTCATCCATCACAGGGACTTGGAAGTGATCCGGGATTTGTTTATTACTACGACATAGATACCGATCGAATTTACTTTGCGGATTTGATGATGGGAAACAGAGAATTAAGCGGTAACGAATTATCCGAAATACACAAACCTATAGTTTCGGCTGTTACTACCGAGGGAGAAACCATATCTTTATACGGAAAAGAAACGTTACAGCACAATTTCTATACCGATAAACCCGGAACGGGAATGTATGGGCTTATATCCGGCGGTAAAATTACAGTGCCGATGGAGTATGACGGCTATTTTAAGCCTGAGACAGCTGATGAATTCGGTAATTGCAACAGAATAGTTTTCTGGAAAAATAACAAGATATACGTTTTCGACAAGAACGGCAAATGCTATTCTAACGGTAAATATGACAAGGTCGATAACGAAAATCAGGAGCTTTACTATTTCAACGGCTATCTTCCTGTGTGCAAAGGCGGTAAATGGGGGCTTATTGATATCAACGGAAAAGAAGTGGTGAAGTGTCGGTTTGAAGATATTACTTCGGTTTATGACGGTAAGGCGTGGGCTAAGGAGAACGGCAAGTGGGGCGTGATAAAGCTTGCGTGAGATGAATAAATAAACGGCGGACGGCAATAAGAGCGTAAGCTGTGTATAAGAAAACGACCGAAGGCACTGTTGATGGTGTCCTTCGGTTGTTTTTTCGTTTTATGTACTGAGGCGGTTACGGTGATGTTGCATCTGTGCATCGACACTGATGGCTGACGAGACAGTGACGCAAAGCCCACAAAGCGTTCTTATAGGGATAGAGAATTTGCTCTATTTTTATAAAAACAAACTTTTTTCTACAAGCTGAAATGCCCCCGATAAATCAGGGGCATTGGGTGTAGCTGTCTGAACTGTCTGAGCTATCTGAACAGTATACGGCAATAATCACGTCTGCCGTTTATAATGCGGTATATGTAGACCGCATTACCGTCAACTTTATAGAATATCATATAACCACGGCAGACAAGATATCTGAAGTCTGTTTTTATATTAATCTTTGCATCAAGCAAAGAGCCGATTAAAGGTGTATCTTTTAACTGCTTGTAAGCTTTGACTATATCTTTTATGAGTCTGCCTGCGGCGCTTGGATTGTCGAGTTCTTCGGAAATATAACTGTGAATACTATGCAGGTCGTCTGCGGCAAGCGGAGAAAGCAGTAATTTCATATTATATCTCCGAAGGCTTTGTCGGCTTCAGCCTCCGACAGCCAACCTTTTGTTTCAGCTGATTTTTCAGCTTTGTTAAGTTCGGATAGCAATTTCAATGTGGCACGTTGCTTTTCATAATCGTCAATGTCCAGTATTACATAACGACCTCTGCCGTTTTTGGTGAGAAATACGGGTTCACCTTCGGAAATATCGTTCAGAACCGCATTGTAATTGCGTAAATCGGAAACAGGTTTGATATTCGGCATAAAATGCACCTCCTTATTTGCTGTAATTATTGTAGCATAATTTTAAGTGAAAATCAACAGCGTATAAAGAAAAAGCAAAATTCAGAAAATTTTTCACTTTCCCTATTGACAACGGCGGATAAATGTAGTATAATCATCAGGTAAATTAAATTGTGAAACAAAAGCAGAGAAGCACTCTCACCCATTTACGCCGAAAGGTTGTTCAATGAGGTAATTACAGAAATTTCCGACGATTTATGGCGCTGTACGGCGTTATAAATCTGTCTGTAATATTTGTACAGCGTGAGAGAATCTGCATTGCAGTTTATCACGCTTTTTGTTTTGCATAAAACGATTTGTTTTCAGAAAGGCGGTGCTTTACAATCAGCACAAAAGAACAACTCATCAACGAAGAGATAAATGAAAAAGAGGTCCGTGTGATCGGAGCTGACAATGAGCAGCTCGGCATTATGTCTTCGGCGCAGGCTCTTGATATGGCGATCGAGGCTGACTTAGACCTCGTGCTTATCGCTCCTTCAGCTACTCCTCCGGTATGTCGTATAATGGATTACGGCAAGTTCCGTTTTGAGCAGTCAAAGAAGGAAAAGGAATCTAAAAAGAACCAGAAACAAGCTGAGCTTAAAGAGATACAGATGTCGCTGAACATCGACACCAACGACTTTAACACGAAGGCTAATCAGGCTATAAAGTTCCTTAAAAACGGCGACAAGGTTCGTATCAAGGTTCGTTACAGACGAGCAAGAGAGCTTTCACACGCAAATCTTGGTGAGGAGCTTATGCAGAGAGTTCTTGAGGCTGTTTCGGAGTACGGCGCTTGTGAGAAGCCTGCAAAGCTGGAGGGCAAGAACTATATGGCAGTTGTAGCTCCCAAGGCTGCGGCAGGCGGTAAGAAAGCAAAGAAGGACGCCGATAAAACGGCGGAAACTAAATAAGGAGGATTCCACTCATGGCAAAGAAGATCAAGATCAAAACCCACAGCGGTGCTAAAAAGCGTTTTAACCTCTCCAAGAACGGTAAGGTCAAGTACCAGAAGACGAACCGTCGTCACAGACTGACACAGAAGGCTACAAAGAGAAAGCGTATCAACCGTGCTGCAGGATACTGCGACAAGACGAACGTTGCAGAAGTTAAGAAGCTCATACCTTACAAATAAAAACTAACTGCGACCGTTTCGGCGCAATATTCACTATAGGAGGAATTTAACGATGGCTCGTATTAAAGGTGCATTAGCAACTCGTAAGAGAAGAAATAAAACATTAAAGCTGGCAAAGGGCTACTGGGGCGGCAAGAGCAGACTTTTCAAGACTGCCAAGGAAGCTGTCTGGAAGTCAGGTCAGTACGCTTACATCAGCAGACGTTTAAAGAAGAGAGATTTCAGAAAGCTCTGGATCGCAAGAATCAATGCCGCTTGCAAGATGAACGGTACAAACTATTCTACATTCATCAACGGCTTAAAGAAGGCTAATATCGGTCTTAACAGAAAGATGCTGTCAGAAATCGCTATCAACGATCCTGCAGGTTTTACTGCACTTGTTGAGAAGGCTAAGGCTGCTCTTTAAGAGAAAACAACACGCCCATAATAAATGGGCGTGTCAGCTTGTAGAAAAAGTTTATTTTTAAAAAATATTGTAAATTCTCTATCCCTTTAAGAACGCTTTGTGGGCTTTGCGTCCTGCAAAGCCTTTGGGCGTTCTATCTCGGCATCCTTGCCTATCCCCAAACCCCTTCCCCTCGGGAAGGGGCTGAGTGTGGGGCTGCCGCCCTCACCCTGCTTGGGGCTACGCCCCAAACCCCATTTTTGATAACGATAGAGGTTTTTCGACAGACTGACACGCCCATAATAAATGGGCGTGTGATTTTTTATATAATGGGGAAGAAATGCGGCTGTGCTTAGGCACATAATAACCGTTATCAGTACATATCCTTTGTGTGGTGCTTGTAATAGAAAATATAACTGCCTATTGCGCCTGCGACCACGAAAATGAATGTTACTATAAGGCGGTTCATAAGGTTGCCTGCAATCTCGGTGTACTTCATTGAGTAGTTCGCAAGATCGGCAAGAATGCCGTTTATGTTTACCGTGTTTCCTGCCTCCTGTTCCTTTAAGAATATCTGGAACAGGTATGCGAAGCCGTTTGACAGCGCCCAGCCCGCAAAGGTGAGAATTGCTGTCATAATGCAGTCGACCGTCTTTAGCTTCTTTGAGAAAACGGTGTAGAGCGAAATAACTGCGGCGGACATGATTATACCACCCAGCCAGCCGACAAGATCGGACATCATAATAAACACAACGAATATGGCACAACCGATCAGAAGTCCGAGCAGACCGCCTAAGATACCTTTGACAGTACCCCTTATATTATACGGAGGGCGGACAGTTCCGTCTGAGCGTATATGCTTTGTGAGAATTGCGTAATCCTCAAGCTCAAGCACTTTTGCCACCTGTATGGGAGTGGTTTTACGCATTTCGCTTTTTAAATAGGCTGTGAGTTTTTCCAAAAATTCAATGAGCAACGGCAGATTTTCCTGCATAAGATTATATCCCTTGCAGTAAATGTTTACGCAGCCATCGACATTTTCGATGCCGAGCATAGTTTTCTTGGGAAAGCGTTCAGCCATAATGTATATTCTGCCGAACTGGCGCTCGGTGATGACTGCACCGCATACTATATCAAATCTGTGCTTTTTATCGTTGTCAAAAACGACAACGGGAACACCGTTCTTTACACCGCTGAGCGTGGCGGTTTCGGGATCGTATTTAAGTCCTGTTTCCTTTTCAATAAGGCTTAGCTCGGAAAATATCATGAAAAAAATCCTTTCTTGTCCGTTACGGATAATGAAATTTTAGCATAAGGACACGCAAAAGTCAAGAAACTGAGTGTTAAGGAGAAATATGGAAATTACATCTAAACAGAACACATATATAAAGGAATACCGCAAGCTGACGGAGCAGAGGAAGTACCGCAGACAGACGGGGTATTTCGTGTGCGAGGGGGCGAAGCTGGCGGTTGAAGCGGTCAAAAGCGGATGTGCGTTAGGTGAAAACGCATATTATACTGCCGCCGCCGCCGAGAAGTATCCCGAATGTATAAGTCTGCTGAGGGAAAGCTGTAAGATGGTACAAATAAGCGAGGAGGTGGCGGACAGCATTTCCGACACAAAATCGCCGCAGGGAATATTTATTACGGTAAGACATCTTGACAAAATTCTGAATTTAAGTACAATAGATAGTAGCAGGCAGTTTATAATATTGGAAAATTTACAAGATATGGGTAATATTGGCACGATAATACGTTCCTGCGACGCATTTTCGATTGACGGGGTGATACTTGCAGGAGATTGTGCGGATGTGTTTGCTCCCAAAACGGTAAGAAGTGCGATGGGCTCGCTGTTCAGACTGCCGATATACTGCTGTGATACCGAAGAAGCGATAACGCTTTTGCAAAAGGGCGGATTTACCGTGTATTCGGCGGAGCTTTCGGACAGGTCGGTAAAGCTGGGAGAGGAAAAATTGCCTCAAAAGACCGCTGTTGTTATCGGCAACGAGGGCAACGGGGTCAGCGATACCGTGAAAAAGCTGTGCGACAAGTCGCTGTTCATACCGATAAGCAGTGCGGAGAGCCTTAACGCATCGGTTGCGGCATCGGTTATTGCGTGGGAAATGTCGAAGGTCAGGCAGTAAGCTTGACGTTAAATACGGTTAATAATTGCGGTTTATAATTCAGCGTTGAGATTGCAAGCTGTAATTTAATTGTTGAGAATTGCTTGTATAACGCAGAAGCGACAATAAGGTTTGCAGCAACGATCCCTCAGTCTTGCGACAGTCAAACGGGAATGATTTTAACGTTGAAATAATCGCTGAACATAGAGGTATGGATAACGGCTTTGCTTGTCGCAATCCAGCTCCCTTTGGCAAGGGAGCCAAGAAAGATAGTGCAACGGAAGATGATAGCACACCTTCATTATGTAAGCAAAAAGCTAAGATAAAACGTTAAGAGGGGGCGGCGAAAGCCGCCCGCCGTCAGACGAGGTGCGAAAACGCACAAGCGGTTTGAAAGGCGAATTTGAACCGGCACACTGCCGGAAGGGTGCGGCGAGAGCCGACCGCCGTACACAAGCTGTCGGCGATATGCAAACAGTTTGAAAGGCGAATTTGAACCGGCACATTGCCGGCAAATTCGGAGCGGCACATTGCCGTTTTGCTAAGACAAAATAAAAAAGCAAAGATAAAATGTTAAAAGGGTGCGGCTAAAGCCGCCCGCCGTACACAAGCTGTCGGCAATACGCAAACAGTTTGAAAGGCGAATTCGGAGCGGCACGTTGCCGTGGAAAGGAAGACGAAAAATTTGTCCCATCTGGTAATAGTTGAGTCGCCTGCGAAGGCGAAAACAATTGAGAAATATCTCGGAAAGGATTATTCCGTAGTAGCATCTGTAGGTCATATCCGTGACCTGCCGAAGTCGAAGCTCGGAGTTGATGTTGACAACAACTTTGAGCCTAAGTATGAGAACAAGAAAGATAAGGCGGCTCTTATAAAAGAGCTTAAGAAAGATGCAAAGGCATCTGACATAGTATATCTTGCGACCGACCCTGATAGAGAGGGAGAGGCTATTTCGTGGCACTTAGCACACGTCCTTGGGATAAGCCCGGACGCACCTGTGCGTGTAACGTTCAGCGAGATCACAAAGAGCGGTATTGAGGCAGGTATGAGCCATCCGAGAACGCTTGATATGGACCTTATCAACGCACAGCAGGCAAGACGTATACTTGACCGAATAGTAGGCTATAAATTAAGCCCGTTCTTATGGAAGAAAGTCAGACGAGGTCTTTCGGCAGGCCGTGTACAGTCGGTTGCGGTAAGGCTTATCGTTGACAGAGAGCAGGAGATAGAGAGCTTTGAGGCACAGGAATACTGGAGCATAGACGCAAAGCTGTTGTCCGCTTCAAGCAGACGTGCATTCCCTGCAAAGCTGACAGAGGTCAAGGGCGAGAAGTTCAAAGCGCTCAATAAAGAAGAAACCGACAAGGTGCTTGCTATGCTTGAAAACGGCGAGTTTATCATCACCAATATCAAGAACAGCACAAGAAAGAAAACACCTGCACCGCCGTTCACCACATCTACCTTACAGCAGGAAGCGTCAAGAAAGCTGTCGTTCAATGCAAGACGTACAATGAAAGCGGCACAGGAGCTGTACGAGGGCGTTGAGATACCCGATATGGGCGCAGTAGGTATCATAACCTATATGCGAACAGACAGCCTGCGTATTTCCGATGAGGCAAAAGCGGCTGCGGCACAGATGATAGAATCGACATACGGCAAGGAATATCTGCCCTCAAAGCCCAGAGTGTTCAAGTCGAAGAACAATGCTCAGGACGCACACGAGGCTATCCGTCCGACAATAATCACGCTTACTCCCGAAAAGGTAAAGTCTGCGCTTTCGGGCGACCAGTACAAG
>PPYE01311918.1_pt1 | contig 10973 bp, 7 predicted proteins | sample 1559881 | NCBI WGS metagenome assembly PPYE01 (sample SAMN08240022, study PRJNA423297) | Human gut metagenome, whole genome shotgun sequencing project.
GAGTAATATTAGGAGTTATATATTGTATTTTAAAGCAGTTAGTTTTTAAACTAACTGCTTTTTGCTTTATGAAAAAGGCTTGGATAGTGTCAAGAATTTTGAGCAAATTAGTTTGTAGCCCTGACATGAATGAAGTCAGCCAGAAATGGAGGTATCCCAAACAGTGGTCTTCAGGTGCTTTATGTTCATTTATTTCTTGTTTTTCTACTTAGGATGAGCCACATAGTGTAGCTGAGCACAGGCCGGTATGAGGGCGAATTTTTATCTGGGAAACTACCATCCTACGGGTAAGGAGGAAGCTCTCTCAATTTAATCTCTTAATGACATCTTTAGTATGGATGCAAGCGTGTCTGCAGAGGAATTTACAATAATTAAGAGTTCCCTTAATATATGTGCTGCTTTCTTAGCATCATCCGCCAGTTTTATGACGTACAATTTCTCCATTACTGCTATTGTATTCTTCTAGGTAACTTTCTTGCTCCCTTGGGCGTGGATTGACTTAAGGATTTTAGCCACCAGCTCCCCATCATTCAGAGCTCAGCGACAGATTCATTAAAAGAGGGTTAATCTAGTTGGCTTTGCCCTCTGTATACTTTCCGCAGTATTACAGTATCTATTTTCTGCTGCAATCACAACCGGAATGGCTACTTTTTCCAATTCTCTGCACCAGTTGTGACACAGATAGATTTCATCCACATAGACATATAGATAACGCCCACCTTGCAGAGGACAGCCCTGTTAATTCACGACGTGAATATATGCTTCTTGTTCAGTTTGTTAGAGATCTTGCTACTCCACAGGATTTCTTCTATGCTGCTTTCGCGGTGATAGTACTGTTCATTGATAGCGATTTCAAAAAAGATGTCATTGAGGTTAGGTGCTTTTAGGGGAATATCTCCGGAAATGGAGATGAGGTTGCAACTTCAGTGGCCGTTGTGTTGGCTTTGGCGCTGCTCATGACGTTTATATTGGACAACCTGTATAATTTAAGTTTTTCTGCCTAAGATTCTAGTAGCTCCTTGAGGGCTTTCTCCACGTGCTACGTACAAGTACCTTTCGTTTACTTTGTTTCTAGCTTCGTTTCACGTACAATTTTCTCAGATATGATTTGCTGTCTCCTTTCGAATGATTAGCGCGCAACTTCATTCTATCAGAGGTTTGCAAACCATGTCTTTTTTCTGTGCTTTAATCTCTAATGCGAGAATATGCTTTGTTCATTTAGTAAGAAACTTAGTAAAAATTCTTGCATAACATTACTTACATTTATGAAAAATTGTATGAGTCGCATTCATTTGATTTAATTTGGACTCAAATTAAAAGTAATATTCGTAAATAAATCTGCAGAGAATGATCAAATAAAAGTAGTTGAAAGTATGAATTGTCGAAAGTGAAGGAGTCTGGTAAAATGAATTATATCTATAGTTGAAATTAAGCTAGTGAGCTGAAGCATATTTCGGCATATGATAATAATTAATGTAAATTTGGAAAGGAAATCTATATGGCTAAGAAAAAAACTGTTGAAAAAGCATTGAATATAGATAACATTTTATTTAACTGTAGAGATATTTTGCGTGCTGCGCGTAACTCAGGTTCCTTTTTTGAAAAGAGGGATATGATGCTTACGCTTGTGTTCCTACGTTTTATTGGAGAAAAATATGAAGATGGTATTGAAAAACTGCGTCAAATCTTAGTTGAACAAGGTCTTGATCCCGAGGATGAAAATATCAAAGCGGCATTTTTTGATGATGCTACATTTACAGATGGTACATATAATTTGCCTGCGGATGCACGCTGGTCAACTATTATCAATACACCTGCGCCAAAGCTCAATGTTGCACTGGATACTGCGCTTCACAGCATTGCGTCCAGTTCCAAAGATTTAAAAGGCTGTTTTATTGAAGGTACATTTACCACTCGTAACCTTGCTCCCAATGATATAAAGAAACTGGTAGACGAAGTGAACAAAATCAGCCATAAAGCCTTCGGAGAAGAAAAAGATCTGATTGGTCGTGTATATGAATACTTTTTAAAGGAATTTGCTGTAAATGCGACCAAAGAGGAAGGGGAATTTTATACACCCCATGATGTTGTACAGCTGATTGCAACCATGATAGAGCCTTATGATGGTACGTTATACGATCCTTGTTGTGGTTCTGGTGGTATGTTTATCCAGAGTGCAGAACTGGTAAAATCAAAACAAGGCGATATCAATAAAATCAATATATATGGTCAGGAAAAAGAGGCAGCTACCTATCGTCTTGCAAAAATGAATCTTGCACTTCGTGGACTGAGCCATAATCTTGGCGAAACAAATGATTCTTCCTTTTTACACGATTTACATAAGGGTTTGTATTTTAACTACATTATGGCAAATCCACCTTTTAACCTCAAAGGTTGGTATGACGATAATCTGAAAAATGATGCACGTTGGTCAGATTATGTGACACCGCCAGCAAGCAATGCAAACTATGCTTGGATTTTACATATTCTTTCTCACTTAAAGCCGTCGGATGGTGTTGCTGGATTCCTTCTGGCGAATGGGGCTCTAAATGACAGTGATACATTGGAGATTCGTAAAAGATTGATCCAAAATGATAAGGTAGAAGCTATCATCGTTCTTCCAAGAGAGTTATTTATCACTACTGACATCAGTGTTACGCTTTGGATTTTGAACCAGAATAAAAAGGGCGGAACCTATCATGGCAGAAACCTCCGAAATAGAAAAAATGAAATTCTTTTTATGGATTTGCGTCAATGGACGGAAAATCCGGTCAAAGGCGAAAACAAAAAGAAAGTTTGCTTGCTGGATGACCAGATTGAAAAAGCTGCTGACATTTATCATACATGGCAGAGTGAGGGTACAGATGGAAGAAATTATGAGGTGCCTGAACTGTATCGAAGTGTAGGGATTGAAGAAATTGAGAACAAAGGTTGGACACTTACACCAAGCAAATATATTGAGTTTATCGACCATGACTTAGACATTGACTATGAAAAGGAAATGACTCGCATACAAGTGGAAATGCGAGAAATCATGAAACAGGAAAAAGAATCCCAGCGAATGCTGGAAGATGCATTTAGGGGGATTGGATATGGCATTGACTAAAATTAAACTGGGTAAATATATAGAATTATATTCTGAAAAATGTAACATCCCTGATTTGACAAATGATGAGGTATCAGGAATAAACAAAGATAAAGAATTCTTTGAACCATCAAATCAAGTTGGAAAGGATACGAGTAAATATAAAATCGTTCCGCCTAACTATTTTGCATGCAATTTAATGCACGTGGGTCGCGATGTTGTTTTACCAATTGCATACAATCATTCTGGAAAAAATAAAATAGTAAGTCCTGCATATTGTGTGTTTAAATTTCATGAAAATAATGAATTATTAAGTGATTATTTTTTCTTATATCTTAAATCTGATGAAAGAGATAGATACTTTTGGTTTAATACTGACAGCTCAGTTCGAGATGGGATGACGTGGGATGAATTTATTAATGTTGATGTTGAATTGCCCCCAATAGATATTCAGCAAAAATATGTAGATATCTACAATACTATGCTTGTAAACCAAAAAAGCTACGAGCGAGGATTGGAAGATTTGAAACTTGTTTGTGATGCTTATATCGATGAGTTCAGAAAAAAATTGCCACTTAGAAAGCTGGGTGCTTATATAGCGATAAGCAATAATTACAACGACGAATTAAAGTATGGTATTGATAATGTAAAAGGAATATCTATTGAGAAGAAGTTCATCAATACAAAAGCGAATATGGAAGGAGTTTCCTTACAATCGTATGCAGTTGTTAGACCTAATGAATTTTCATATGTCACAGTAACATCAAGGAATGGTGAAAAAATATCTATAGCTCGTAATGATAGTGATGACACCTATATTTGTTCTTCAACTTATATAGTATTCAAAGTGAATAATACAGAAGAATTAATGCCCGAATATTTGTCTATGTTGTTTGAACGCAGTGAATTTAATCGCTATGCCCGATTTCATTCTTGGGGAAGTGCTCGAGAAACATTTGAATGGAGTGAAATGTGTGATATTAGAATTCCCATTCCTGATATTGGAATCCAACGTGATATTGTTGACATTTTTAGAGTTTATAATAAGAGAAAGGAAATTAATGAAAAGCTAAAAGCACAAATAAAAAACATTTGTCCAATTCTAATCAAAGGCTCTATTGAGGAAGGGAGAAGAACTGAGGAGGCGTAGTCTATGACTAGACTAAAGGAATATCATGGTCATTATTGTGAATTTGAATATGAGTATGCTTTTATTGCATTTCTGGAAGCGGTGGGATGGAACTATTCCTCTGGCAACAAAATATCCCGTGTCAGCAAAAGAGATGTATTGATTGAGGATGATTTCAAAAAATTCATAGCAGACGCAAATCCGGATTTGACAGAAGATGAGGTAACACAGGTTTATGATATGGTGCGTCTTGTGGGTGCTGAAAGTGATTTTGCTACGCTGCATAAGGTGTATGGCTGGATGGTCAATGGGATTCAGTTTGCAACACAAGATGGAACGCCGAGAATGATTTCACTGATCAATTTTGAACAACAGGACAAAAATATATTTCGTGTTGTAAATCAGCTGACATTCGAGTATACAAATAATGGGCAGAAAGAAAATCGGAGACCAGATGTGCTCTTATATGTCAATGGTATGCCATTATGCGTGATTGAACTGAAGAATCCTGCAGATGCTAATGCGAAAATTTATGATGCGTGGGAACAGATTAATATTCGCTATTGGAGGGATATTCCCCATCTTTTACATTATTGCCCTTTGGCTTGTATTTCGGATGGTGTGAAAACAAGGCTTGGGACTGTCCGCACACCTTATGAACATTTCTATGCCTGGAGAAGGGTCGATGATGATGATAAAATATCTACCTCTCCTTTCGAAGAAACAAATACAATGATTCAGGGTGTATATGCACCAGAACGGTTTTTAGAAATTTTCAGAGATTATATCTATTTTCAGGATAGTATTTATGATAATGACGAGATAGAAATTGTATGTCGTTATCCGCAGTTCTTTGCGGCGAGATTATTGAAGCAAAGTATTGTAAAATCTGTTGTAGAAAAAAGCGGTAAGGGCGGAACCTATTTTGGTGCAACAGGTTGTGGAAAGACCTATACCATGGCGTTTCTTGCTCGTCAGCTTTCTCTACGTTGTACAGATATTCCGCAAATCGGCTCACCAACGATTATTTTGATTGTAGACAGAGAAGAACTGCAAAAGCAGGGAGCAAAACTTTTTACAAAGAGTAAAGAATTTTTGAATATGGGCGAAGTGTCTATTGTAAAAAATAGGGCACATTTAAGGCAGGAACTTGGTGCAAGACAAAGTGGCGGTTTTTATATTTGTACGATTCAGAAGTTTTGTGACAGAGAAGATGACAAAATAGGTCTTATTAACGACCGTCAAAATATCATTTGTTTCTCTGATGAAGCACATAGAACACAAATCGAACATTCCAAAAAGATTCAGTTCAGTAAGGATGCTGACGAAAATATGAAGGCAATGATTTCAAAGCCATATGCAAAAGTGTTGAAAGAAGCGTTCCCCAATGCTACGTTTGTTGGCTTTACAGGTACGCCTATCGCAGAAACATATCAGACATTTGGTGAGGAAATCGACCGTTATACCATGGATCAGGCAGTTGCGGATGAATTGACGGTATCCATCAAATACCATCCACGAATTGCAAAAGTGCTGCTTGATGATAATAAGGTAAAAGAAATCGAGGATTACTATAAGATATGTGCTGAAGAAGGTGCGACATATGAAGATATTGAAGCCAGCAAGAAAGCAATGAGTTCAATGGAGGTCATCCTGGGAGAACCGTTGCGTTTAGAGCGCCTTGCGACAGATATTCATAACCATTATGTCGCTGCCTGTGCAGATGATCCAGATAGAATACAAAAAGCAATGATCGTTTGTTCCAATAGAAAAATTGCGTATGCTTTGTTACAGATATTTAAGAATAAGTATCCAGAGTGGTTTGAAGAAAAGAAAGTACCGGATGGAATTACTGTGACAAAGGAGGAACTGAAAGAATTGAAGCCCATGCCTTTTATGGCGATGGTAGCAAGTGTTGGAAAAAATGATGAGAAAGAAATGTATAATTATCTTGGCGGTGTTCAAAATAGTAAGCGTTCTGAAGAATTGGATGCTGCTTTCAAACAAGAAAAATCAAATTTTCATATTGTAATTGTAGTAGATATGTGGATTACTGGTTTTGATGTTCCATCTCTTACATATTTGTATAATGATAAGCCTTTGAAAAAACATTTGCTGATACAGACAATCAGCCGTGTCAACAGAAAATATCCAGGAAAAGAATATGGCATGGTTATTGATTATATTGGCATTCGTGATAATATGCGTCAGGCTATGAAGGTTTATGGTGGAGATACTTCAATTGCACCGACAGAAGATGATGTTGAGCAGGCAACTACAGTATTTCGAGAAGAACTAGAAATATTAAAAAATCTGTTTACAGATTATGATTTGAAACCTTTTTTAAACCCTGACTGTGATCCAATGGAACGTTATAAATTGCTTGCAAAGGCTGCGGAGTATGTATTTGCATCGATGGAAGAATTATACCTAGAAGGAGATAGGGGAACTCAGAAAGTTTCTTTCAAAACATATTTCCTGAAAACAGTGAAAAGAATGAGAGCGGCTTATGATGTTTGTCAGCCTTCTGGTGAACTTGGCGAAGAAGAATCCGCTCTTGCGCAGTGCTTCATGGCAATTGCTGGTTTTGTTCGCAAGATGAGTGGAACAAGTGAAGTGGATACTGAAACTATGAATCGCACTGTTTCAAAAATGGTTGAAGAGGCATTGAAATATAATCAGGTGGAAAGTGTACTTGAGGGTGGAGAGGAAGAAGATATTTTTTCACCTGAGTACTTTGAAAAATTATCAGATGTTAAAATGCCAGCAACAAAGCTTGAACTTTTGGTCAAAATGCTCCGGAAACAAATAAAAGAGTATGGAAAAGTCAATCAGCTTGCAGCGAAGTCATTTCAAGAAATGTTGGAAAAGACAATAGCCGAGTACCAGGAAAGACGTAAAACTGTAACTGCGGAAGAAGCAGGAGAAGCGCAAGAGCAAGCTTCAGAAGATATTATTAAGGTCGCAACAGAACAAGCGTTGGAAATTCTTCGCCAAATGAATGAGAATCGAGAAAGTTTCCGAAAGATGGGATTAACTTTTGAAGAAAAAGCCTTTTATGATATTTTAGTTGCTTTGCGGGATCAATATAATTTCGAATATGGAACAGACAAAGAAATAGATGGTGTTGTTATAAACGATCAGTGTAAATCTTTGGCGAAAAAAGTAAAAGAAATTATAGATACAAAATCTTCTTTTGCTGATTGGTTAAACAACCAAAATGTGCGTAATCAGTTAAAGCTGGACATTAAACTTTGCTTGATTAGGAATGGATATCCACCGAAATATAGCCCAGAAGTTTTTAAAAAGGTTATGGAACAAGTGGAAAATTTTGAAGAGAATGCGGTAAAATAGATTCAAGAATTAAATTGGTAGTTGTTGATCTGAGTTAGCATTAAAAAAAACGGTTAGGGCTTAATGTTCTAACCGTTTTTGTATTTGAATCTCTTCCGAAAATACCTCGATAAGATGATTATTATATTATAGATTTCTGAATAAGATATATAATAAATAAAATATCTATCAGTCCTTATCCGCGACCAGCGGTCAAGCTGTTCAGAATTCCTTAAATTGTTGAAATTATCATTTTTAAGCCTTTAATTAAAAACTTATGCAATATATCCCAACCACTAATTTTCTGTTTTTGTTTTCAAATTCGCAATAACTGTATTCCTAATATAATTTATTACACTGTTAAATAATCCGACAGATGTAGCTAAGCATATTCGTACACTAAGCTATCTCGTAATTCAGAAAGAATTCTTGAGATTTTTCTAATAAGTTCCTTCTAAGCATATGCAATCACTTTATTCGAAGGCAATGTCCCCTTGAGGCAAGCCAAAAGAACTTAATAAATTTTCAATGCTGGTGCGTATCAGTAACATCGGACAAGGTTGTTCTTGTTACTGATCATCCAGTAGTGGCTGAGGATGCTCCATATATCAAACATCTGGTTGGTGGAATAGCCGTAGAGGTGGATTTGCTTATCGATGTGGGTTTTGTTGTTCTGTTCCCTGATGACATACAGTTTCTTATGTTCCATTTTTACTTTCTGATTTCGAGCATAAGAAAAGCAGGAAGTCCGTTTATGGATTTCCTGCTCAATGTTTCTATTGTGAGGATCGTGATTATTTAGATGTCATATACTCAATAAAATTCAATTCCGTTTAATTCAGTGGATCTTCCATTAAGATGATTTTTTTGTTTGTTGCGTCTAAAAGTACTTCACATCCAATTGGAATTGTGAGCATAGGGTGAGTATGACAACAATCAAACTCTGCTAAAATGGGAATGGAAGTATCTCCTATAACTTCTAAAAGAATTTCATAAGGTTTTCTACCTGTTCCATTATCGTCAAATTTTTCGTGTTTTCCTAAAATTATTCCGCTCACCTTGTCAAATACGCCAGCAAGTTTAAGCAAAGAGAAAGAACGCTCTATTGTATATGCGTCTTTTTCGGCGTCTTCGATAAATAGAATATCTCCCTTGTTTATTATCGGCATATATTCTGTACCAAAAAAGCCTTCCATTGTATTCAGATTTCCTCCAATTAATCTGCCCTGACAAGTTCCTTGTTTTACACAAACCCATTGATTAGAATATTGTTTTTTGCTCGATCTTGTTTGCTCCAATCAATAAATTCCTCTGTCCACGCAATAGGCATTTCATAATTGTACGGTACAGATATACCGTTCACGAATGTGTTGAAACTTTCAAAAGTCCAGTCTACAAAGGGTGGTAATTCTCCAAAGGATGATGCTACATCTGGACCGTAAAAAGTGACTAAACCCGTTTTTGCATAAATCGCCAGTAACAAAGCAGTGATATCAGAAAATCCGATAATTATTTTAGGGTGTTTTTTATATACTCATAATCTATATATGGCAGAATAGAATTTGTATTATTGCCGCCTATTGCCGTCATAATTATCTGAATGTTCTCATCATATAAAAGATCATTAAATTCTGATGCTCGTTCTTTTATTGTTCCAGAACGATAAAAGTCATTTTTCTTATACAAAAATCCATTTTTTACTTGAAAACCTTTACTTTCTAAATATTTTATTCCTCTCTCATAACGAATAGGTTCTGTTGCTGAAATTGGAAACGAAGGAGAACACACACCGATAGTAGCCTTGTCTTTCATTCTACTTGCTTTCATTTACATCGCTCCTTTCTGAATAATAAAATTCAAGTTGTAGATTTTCTTTAACATACTATACCTAATCAGTATTTTCTATCCTTATTTGACAATGGTAATCAGTGTTTTAAGGTTTCTTTCTCATTGTTAGTGAACTGAATTAGAAAGAGTATGTCTATATTGAAGAGTGAAGCTATCGCCTTTTACAAGATGTATGGTACTAGTATGCCTATGTGTATAGAATCTACTTGCATTATAACTGGGGCAGAGCATTTGGAAAAAGAGTGCTATCTCGGTTGATATCGTAGTCAACAAGGAAAATACAGCGAGTTTTTTTAGCAGCCAAGAGCATGAAGAAGGACAGGATTTGCTGAGTCGGTTTCATCCAATTGTTACGAGACTGTGATTTGGATGGGGTGAAACTTATTGTTAGCTGCACGTGCCTTGGTATAGAGGAGCCTGCTAATGAGGACCTTCCATTTGCTAGCTGATTTCATTTACACTAAGATCAGTATATCAATTTGCGGAACACTCTTAATTCTATATCCATTCAACTACAAAATAGACATATAGAAAATAAAATATATATCAGCACTTATCCATGACAAGTGGTCTCTATACAAAATATGTAAAATAATCATATGGTTTTTAGTAAACGGTTAAGACTTATGTTTTAACCGTTTTATGTTTGTAATTTACTTCATATCTGTATCGCTTAAGTATTGCTGAAGATTCTTTTATTGAAATGAAAACAATTAAATGTTAAATAGTAGAATTGCATTCTGATATATGGTAAAATTATAAGAAATTCTATTTGGAGGTTTTTATGAAAGTTATCGATTTGACGCAAGCTATCTCACCTGAAATGCCTGTTTATCCAGGAACAGAAACACCTGATTTTGTCGATGCTAATACGTATGACAGGGATGGCTTTAAAGAAACTAAGATATCTTTTTATACACATACAGGTACACATGTTGATCCACCAGTTCATCTCTTTCCTAATAGAACTGCTTTGGATGAGTTTCCTATTTCTCAATTTATTGGGAGAGCATTAGTAATTGACTGTACTATGTTACAAGAAGGAGAATACATTACAAAAGAACAGTTATTACCATATGCAAATCAAGTTGAACAGGCAGATTTTCTTCTTTTTCATTTAGGTTGGGATAAATACTGGGGCAGTTCAAAATATTTTGAAGAATATCCTTGTATTGACGAAGAGGTTCTTTCTTTTATTATGAATAGTTCCTTAAAAGGTATTGGCTTTGATACCATTGGTCTGGATCCAGTATCTGATTTAAATTTGACGAGACATCGTGCTTTATTTGCAAAAAAAGACATTCTTAATATAGAAAATTTAAAAAATTTGCATTTATGTGGCAGTGAATTATTCTGGTTTAGTTGTTTTCCGTTGAAAATAGAAAATGCAGATGGTTCTCCTGTTCGTGCTGTTGCATGGTTTATTTGAAGTAAAATAAAAATAATAAACAAAAGGCTTGTACTCAGGTTGAGGAACGAGCCTTTTTACGTTTGATTTATTATTTTGGAATTGGATTGTTTTTTCTGTAATATAAGGATGAATATAAAAAAACAATAAATAAGACCACTATTTTATAA
>PPYE01187547.1_pt1 | contig 10970 bp, 10 predicted proteins | sample 1559881 | NCBI WGS metagenome assembly PPYE01 (sample SAMN08240022, study PRJNA423297) | Human gut metagenome, whole genome shotgun sequencing project.
ATGTGCCTTGGCACATTCTCGCGCCGAGGCGCGGTTGCTTTAGCAACCATCTACCCCTGCGCCGAGTGCGCATCCTCGCAGAGCATTTTTATCGTATGGAAACGAAGTTTCCTATACGATAAAAATGCCCTGTGCGGGAGCGCTCCCAAAGCACAGGGCCTCGTATTCCTATTTTATTGGCAAGCCTTACAGCTGCACCAGTACAAACATATTGTAGATCGCGCGAATGGCGTTTTCGAAATCCCCGTCGCTCACGCCGATGATGATGTTTAACTCGCTGGAGCCCTGGTCGATCATCTTAACGTTGATATTAGCGTGCGCAAGTGCGGAGAAGATACGTCCCGCAGTGCCTCTGGTCGATCTCATGCCGCGGCCTACGACTGCGATCAGCGCAAGGTCGCCCTCGATGTCGATCATATCAGGCTTTGCAAGGCGATGGATCGCTGCGACTACGTTCTGTTCCTTATCCATAAATTCATCCTGATGTACAAATACGGTCATCGTATCGATGCCTGACGGTACATGCTCAAACGAAATTCCATTATCTTCAAAAGCCTGTAAAATTCTTCTGCCGAACCCAATTTCGGAATTCATCATATCTTTTTCGATATTAACTGAGCAAAAGCCTCTCTTGCCGGCAATACCTGTAATGACAAATTTCGGCTTCTGGCAGGTGCTCTCCACAATCCAGGTACCACTGTTGTCCGGTTCGTTGGTGTTGCGGATATTGATCGGGATACCTTCGCTTCTGACCGGGAAAATTGCCTCTTCATGCAGCACGGACGCGCCCATATAGGAAAGCTCGCGCAGTTCTCTGTAAGTGATCGTCTCGATCTTTTCCGGGTTCGGGATGATATTCGGGTCTGCGATCAAAAAGCCTGATACGTCCGTCCAGTTTTCGTAAACATCCGCATGAACCGCCTTTGCAACGATCGAACCGGTGATATCGGAGCCGCCTCTGGAGAACGTGCGAATGCTTCCGTCCGGATTTGCGCCATAAAAGCCCGGCACAACCGCGTTTTCCATGTTCTGAAGGCGTTCGCCCAGTACTTCGTTGGTCTTTACTGCATCGAATTCGCCATTTTCTTTAAAAAATACGACCTGTGCCGCATCGACAAATTCATATCCCAAATAAGCCGCCATTACGATACCGTTTAAATACTCTCCGCGGGATGCCGCATAATCCTTTCCGACATGAGCACGGAAGTTTTTTTCGATGACAGCAAACTCGTCTGCCAGAGACAACGTCAGGGACAGACCGTCAATGATCTCCTGATAGCGTTCCTCGATCTGGTGCAGGTTTTCAGAAAAATCTTCGTCCTGCTCCGCCAGCGCGTAACAGCCATACAGCATATCCGTTACCTTTGTGTCCTTGCGGAACCGTTTGCCCGGCGCGCTCGGTACAACGTATCTTCTGGATGCTTCTGCATGGACGATTTCCGCGACCTTTTCAAACTGCTGTGCGCTCGCAAGGGAACTGCCCCCGAATTTTACTACTTTTCTCATGGTCTCTGTATTCTCCTGTCTTTTTTCAATCCTTGATTCTGATCTTTTTCACAAATCCGAAGATCTGCTCCCGGCATTTCTCAAACTCTGCTTCCTGCATGGATTCTGTCACAAAAGCGAATTCCTCCAAAGCGCTGTCCAAAACGACCGGCACTACGTCTCCGAATACCTTTTCGACATCCGTCCGGGCTTTCTTTGACACCCGGACAAAGAAGCGTCCCTCCTGACTGTCAAAGTCGGCGACTTTTGCCTCGCCCTCTTCCCACAGGCATCCGACGGTTTTCTGTAGATGTCTCGCGCATTCCACCACATCGGCGACTACCGCGCTCGCAGTCGGCAGCTTTCCGGCACCGCGTCCGTAAAACATCGTATCGCCCAGCGTATTGCCGCATACCGCCACGGCGTTGAACACATCGTTGACACCGGCAAGGGCATTTTCTTTTTTCAGAAGGTACGGCGCAACGGATATCTGATAGCCATTCTCCGTCTCCCGGCTGACCGCCAGAAGCTTGATTGTCGCATCCAGCTTCTTTGCATAGGCAAAATCTGTCGGATCGATTCCGGTGATGCCCTCCGTATGGATTTTGTGGAAATCAACGGTCTTTCCCGCTACGAGGGAGGTCAGAATCGCAATTTTGCGGCACGCATCGTAGCCTTCCACGTCTGCTTCCGGATTGCGCTCCGCATAGCCCAGTGCCTGCGCCTGACCAAGGGCTTCTTCAAACAACATGCCCTCCTGTTCCATCTTTGTTAAAATATAATTCGTCGTTCCATTTAAAATACCGGAAACTTCCACAATCCGCTCCGCCGTCAGGCAGTTGTTAATTGGACGAATGATCGGAATACCGCCGCCTACGCTCGCCTCAAAAAAGTAATTGCAGCGATTCTCCCGCGCCAGCCGAAGAAGCTCTGCGCCGTGGTTTGCAACCAGCTCCTTATTCGAAGTGCATACACTCTTTCCGGCGTCCAATGCACGCTTGGAAAACGTGTATGCCGGTTCGTTTCCGCCCATCGTCTCGCAGACAATCGAAATCTCCGGGTCCTGTAAAATAACTTCTATATCATGTACGACTTTTGTCTCATTCGGATCTCCGGGAAAATCCCTCAGATCCAGAATATATTTCACTTCAATCGGATTACCGGCACGCTTTGCAATCAGCTCCTGATTGCAGGAAAGCACTTCAGCCACGCCGCTTCCCACTGTACCATATCCTAATATCGCTGCTTTTACCATGCTTTGCTATTCTCCGTTTTCTACTCTTTCGCCAGAATCTTTACGCTGTGCACGCCTGTCCGCTTCTCCATCGCATCCAGCATTTCCGAAATGTCCTTCGTCGTCTGAAGGACCTGCACGCTGATACTCAGCGCCGCCACGCCATTGATCGGAATACTCTGATGAATCGTCAGAATATTTGCGCCAAACTGTGCAATGACCTGAAGCACATCTGACAGAAGTCCCGGTTCGTCCTCGATCTGCATCGAAAGCGTTACAGTTTTTCCCTGGGTACTGTCGTGGAACGGAAAAATATCATCCTTATATTTGTAAAAAGAGCTTCTGCTGATACCAACCGCATCTACCGCGTCCTGAATGGTGGGCAGCTTTCCTGACTCCAACAGCCGTTTCGCTTCCACAACCTTCAATAATACCTCCGGTACCGCTTTTTTTGTCACCACAAAATATTTGGTAGGCTCTGTCATAATATCGCCCCCTTTTATGTTCTTATGGCGCACACACTTGTGCGCCATTGAGGGATATTCTAACATAGCCTACCAAATTACGCAAGAACTATTTTTATCCGATTCTCGCCCGTTTGCGCTGTCGCTTGCCTGTCTGGAAACGATATGCGGCTACGACGTCGTAATAATAAACCGCCGCATACATCACAGCGCCCATAATAAACGCCATCAAAACGTCGAACATCGAATGCTGTTTGATAAACATCGTGGATAAAATGATCGAAACACAGAGAATCAGGGAGCCTCTGCGTACCCACTTTTTGCCGGAGAGCGTTTCATTGTTCATCACCGCGAAATGCGCTCCGAGGGAATTATATACATGAATACTTGGGAACAGGTTGGTCGGCGTATCCGTCTGCCAAAGCTGACTCACCAGAACCGTAAATACATTGTGGCGCGGCATGGTGTGAAGCCGCAGATGCTGAATATTCGGAATAAACGTCGAAATCACCAAAAAAATCAGCATTCCCGTGCACAGAAAAACTGCACATCTGTCATAGTTGCGCCGATCCTTGAAAAACAGATACCCGAGCACAGCTGGTACATAAGCAAACCAGAGCAGGTAAGGCACGACAAAATATTCACAGAACGGTATATAATCATCAATGTTCATATGCACTACCATATACTGCACATTGGTGCGGTGCTCCAGCAAATAAAACCACAGAACGTAGATCACACCGAAGATTGCCAACGGTATGATATGCTTATACTTCTCATAATAGCGTTTCATTGCTCTCCTCTTTCGCTGCCGGGCAGCGATTCCATCCTCACGAAAAACAGAGTTTCTTCTATTTTTATACGTTCTATACAATCGTTATATGATAAACCGAAGCTTCTGTTTTTCTACTGTCAGTTCAATTCTGTCGAGCTTTCCCGGGATCTCTCCGTCTGTCTGCACCCAGCAGGGCGTCGACGTACGAATTTCAATCCGGGAGGCGCGATACTGATCCACGCCTTTAAATCCTCCGTGCTTTCCCTTCAATGCAAAAGGGATAATGATCGGGAATTTCCATCTCGGCACGTTATTGACCACGCACAGGTCGAGCAGCCCGTCCTGATCGTCTGCCTTCGGACAAAAGCAAAAGCCGCCGCCCTCGTAGCGGTGAATCATTCCCGCTGCAAATAAAAGCTTTCCTGCTTTGATGATCTCCCTGCCGTCCAAGCGAATCGACGCCCTGCAATACTGCAGCGTCAGCATCTGCTTCAAGCCGATCCCAAGATACGTCAGCTTGCCGAGCCCGAGTTTGTTTAACGCGTCCTTCATCGGGGAATCGAGCGCCTCCTGACAAACCGCTGCATCATATCCTATGCCGCAGCTGACCAGAAAATACCTTTTTTGCGTTTTTCCATCAGCATTCCATGTGACGCATCCAAGATCCATCCGATGCTCTGTGCCGCCATCCAGCAGCTTTTTCATCAGAGGCCTGATGTCGTGCCCAATCTTAAGATCCCGCGCCAGATCGTTACTCGAACCGGTTGGGATATAACCGAGTCGAACCTGTTCGAAATGCTGCATCCCCTGTATGGCTTCATTGAGCGTTCCGTCTCCGCCGAGCACAATTAAAAATCGTTCCGCTCCTTCGGAAACATTCGTCAGCCGTTTTGCCAGCTGCCTGACATCGCCGCGCTTTTCCGAAAAATAAACCTCATAAGGAATACTGCGCTCCTGCAAAACTGCTTCCGCCTGTTTCCAGAGCGCATAGCCCTCTCCTGAGTGGGCTGCAGGATTTACAATAAACAATAATGGAAGCCTGCCGTCCCCATATTCACATTCACAGTACATTTAGAACCCTTATCCTTTGTTTTTCCTAACCTTATCTTTACTAAGTCTGTATTTTATCCACAAATATTTCCAAAGTCAATACAGGGCAAAAAGAATTCGTAAAAATTTAAGGAAAAGATAACAAAACCGCCGGGGCTTTCGAAAAAGCCGCCGGCGGTCTGTATCGGCTGCAAGCTGCAGCGTCGGATTATTTTACTGTGATTGCTGTGATATGGGGATTTACACCCTCATACCAGTACAGGAAGCCTTCTGCATCGATGGTATCACCGATCTGCAGATTTTTAACAGCCTTGTAAACATCGCTGTCCTTGTCACACAGATAAGACTCAACCAGGAAGGTGTAGGTTTCGCCATTGCTGGAAACGTTGAAGTACAGGTCGTCGCCCTCAGAACCGGAACCATCGTAGTTGTACAAATAAGCAACATCGTTGCCGTCTGCATCCTGACCAGCCGCTTCTACAGTCAGATCCGTAAAGGTAACATGCTGGTTCTGATGATCGATCAGCTCGTCTGTGCCAAGCAGGTCAGTAACATCAACTGCAGGAGCGATATATTCGTCTGCGCCCTCTACGAACTCAAAGGTTGCATCCATCAGCTCAACTTCGCCGGACCACTCGGATTTGTAACCGGTTACGCGGATTTTTACGCCGGGAACGAGCTTTTCATAATCTTCTTCGGAACAAGCCATGTCATACAGGAAGTATGCGCCGTCCTTGTCCTGTGTATAAACAGTAGCCTTGTCTTCCCACCAGGACTGTTTTGCCTGAACGTAGCTCTCGATGGTCACTTCGCTGTCCAGATCTGCTGCAACATAATCTGCATAGGATAAAACATCGCCTGCTGCTTCTTCTGCTGCAGTGCTTTCTTCTGTGCTCTCAGTTGCGGTCTCTTCTGCTGCAGTGCTTTCAACAGTCTCTACTGCAGTGCTCTCAGCTGCTGTCTCTGTGGTTTCTGCTGCCTGTCCGCAGCCAACCATTGCTGCAGTCATGGAAACGGTCAGAACCATTGCCAGTAATTTTTTCATCTTTCTTCTCCTTTGTCTCCAGGACGTTTCCCGTCCCATGGAAAACCATTTTGGCTTAAACACTCTTATTATAGCCGAAATGTCCGGAAAATCAATCCCCTCTTTTGCTTTTTTGCAATTGCTGCCAGACCACATACAAAAGAATCAACACCCAGGCAGCGCCAATCACACTGAGCAATACGACGGAGGTCGTCGGAAGCGGTCCCAGATCCTGTTTGCCCGCCGTGCTCTGCAGCGTATCATTTAAGTGATACAGCGCGGTCACGTCATCAAAGAGCTTATCCGTGTATGCCTCGTCCACGGTTTCTTTTCGACGTACAGATTTTGCCGTTTTTTCAATCAGCTGTCCTGCCGCATCCCGCAGGGAAGCCGAGCCGGAAAAGACGGGCGTTGTAAACGTATCCTGCGTATGATTTAACAAAAGCTTCGCCGCTTCGATTTTTACTTTGTAATGGGTGTCCGCATCCTCGCCCTCCCGCGCAAGATAATCCTGATATTCGGCGGACTCCTGCGCTTTGGACGTGACCGGCACATAGCCTTCTGTCTCAGAATAGGAAATCTGCACGTCGCTGGTCAGAAGGTACTGGGTAAACAGCCAGGACGCCAACACCTCCTGCGGATCTTCCTTATAAAAAACACAAACCGAGGGTCCCTGCGAAATCATCTGCATATTTTCCGGGTCATACTGTGGAACGGGACGCACCGCCACCTCAAAGGACTGCTTTGCCTCGTCGCTGATATCTGACAGCGGCGCATCGGGGCCCATCCAGGTCGCGCCTGCGGTGGAATCCACGGCGAATACGCACTGACCGGCATTTAAAAAATTCGCCGGATAGCTCGAAATCTTAAACGTTGAAAATGCACCGGAACGGACATGATCCGCAATCGTAAACAGAATGTCCTTTGTCGTATCGTTGAAAATCTCGACCTCGCCGGACTGCGTGGAATATCCGGCGTTTTTCTGACGCAGCATCTGAATCATCATATTGTCGGTGGATTTGTAGATAAACGGGATCATAACATCGCCCCCATTTAACACATACTTTCCATCCGCGCCCTTTTTCGCAGCTGCCTCAGAGACTTCCCAGATAAAATCCCAGGTCAGCACGTCAGGAACCGTATAGCCCAGCTGCTCCACATAATCCTGGTTGATATAGCAGGCTTCTGTCGAACGCATGTAGGGAAGCGCGTAATAATGTCCGTTTAAGGAACATTCCTTCAAAAACTGCGGAATTACTTCCTCCTGCGTCGGGGAATCGAATTCCAGATTGCTTCCGCCAAGTCCATAGGCGGGATCTGCCATCAGCTCATCCAGAGGTACGACCACCTGACTGCCGGTTAAATACGTTGCAATATGATCCGGGTAGGTGATGCAGACATTCGGCGTCGTCTGCGTCGCAATATTCGTAATAACGTCGTTGTAAATTTTGCCGTAATCCGTGTACAGCTTCAGATTGACCGTAATATTCGGGTAGAGTGCCTCAAAATCCGCGATCGTTTTTTTGTAAATATCCGTCTGACGGATGTTCGTGTCGTTTTTTGCCCAGAACGTGATCTCATACTGCTTTGTCGTGTCGAAGCTCTCCGGCACTTCAAACGCAGCCTTTTCCTTCGAGCCGTGACATCCGGTCAGCCCTGCTGCAGCTCCGGTCAGACAGACGAACGCCATCGCACAGGACAGCATCTTTTTCCAGAATGGTCTCATCCTTTTACCCCTCCCTGCGATACGCCCGCCATAATCTTTTTGCGGAACACCAAAAACAGCACGATCAGCGGAACCGAAATCACGACCACCGCCGCCATCATGGCAGGGATATTTTCTCTGCCGAAGCCGTTTTCCCGGATCTCCTGAATGCCGTTGGAAACCAGATAATATGCCGGATCGTCCGTCACCAGGCGCGGCCAGAGATAGGAGTTCCAGCACTCAATGACCTTTAAGATCCCGACGGTAACAAGGGTTGGGCGGCAGATCGGCAGCATCACCTTCCAGAGATATTTCAAATCAGAGGTTCCGTCCACCTTTGCCGCACGGTACAGCTCGTCTGGAACCTGTTCAAAATTTTCTTTCAATAAATAAATGTAAAACACCGAGGTCACGGACGGCAGTACCAATCCGGCAAAGCTGTTGCGCATGCCCCACTGTGTGACCGTCGCGTAGTTGGTGATCATGACCAGCTCCGCCGGAATCATCATCAGGGACAGAAAAAACGTGAACACCAGATTTTTTCCCGGAAAGGAAAGGCGTGCAAACGCATATGCCGCGAGCGTGATCACGACCATCATCAGCGCCGTCGTCACAACCGTGAAAATCAGCGTATTGAGCAGGTATTTGCCCAGCGGTACAGAAGTAAACGCATCTGCGTAGTTCTGCAGCGTCGGCGAAAGCGTAAACAGCTTCGGGATATGCTCTGCGTTATAGGAACCGTAGCTTTTTACGGAGGTTAAAAGCATCCAGTAAAACGGAAACAACACCACGAGCGCCCAGAACGTCAGAAAAATATAGGTTCCTGTCTTGCCAGCTCTGGCTTTTTTCCGGTCCCGTTCTTCGGTTTGTCCATAATCCAATTCTTTGTCCATAACGGTCTGCCTTTCAGTAATGCACATGTTTTTTGCTTACGAGAAGATTGATACAGGTAATCGTCAAAACGATCACAAACAGAAGGATTGCCGCCGCGGAAGCATAGGACGGAAAGCCGCCGCTGTCCCCGTAAAGCATATCGTAAACATAGCCGACAATCGTATTCATCCCAGCCGCGTTCAAATCCGTTCCAAACAGCGCAACTGCGTCGCTGTAGGCTTTAAACGCGCCGATAAAGCCAGTGATAATCAGATAAAAAATCATCGGAGAAATCATCGGCACTGTGATCTTCCAGAAAATTCTCGTCTTCGAGGTTCCGTCCACCTTCGCCGCCTTGTAATAGTCGGGATTTACCGAAGCGAGGGCGCTCGTCAAGATCAGAATTTTAAAGGGCATAACGACCCAAATCGTGTAAAAGCACAGGACAAACATCTTCGCCCAGTAGGGGCCGCTGATAAAATCGACCGGTCCAGCGCCGAACCAGTGCAGCATCAGGTTGATTAAACCGTCCGTATATTCTGTTTTCTGGAACAGCACCATAAATACCATGCCAACCGCCAGCGTATTGGTCACATAGGGCAGGAAAAATACCGTCTGGTACAGGTCGCGCAGCGCTTTAATCGAGCTGAGTGCCAGGGAAATCAGCAGTGCAAAGCCTGTAGATAGGGGCACGGTGATGACAACCAGAAGGAATGTATTTTTGACCGCCTGTAAAAAATACGGGTCATGCAGGACATAGGAATAGTTGTAAAATCCGGTTCCGAAATAGGTCTGGGACGCAAAGTTATAGCCCTCCTCCATCGAATAAACAAACACGTCGATCAGCGGATAGACGAGGAAAAATCCCAGAAATAAAATGGCAGGCAGCAAATACAGCCATGCCCTGAGGGTTTGTTTTTTCATGGTCAGCTCCTTTTGCCTGCAGGCCGCTTTAACACAGTCTCAATCCGGCTGCCGTCTTTTGCATCAAACAAAAATACCTTATCTGTTTTCAGCGAGAAGGAAACTGCCTGTGCCATATCCTGATTTAACCTGGTCGAGCCGACGATCGCGCGGATGGATGCATTTTCCGCAGCCGGATGGGACGCGACAATGCTGATATCTCTGCCCAGCACCTCGATGCCCTTTAATGCACAGGAAAACGTTCCGTCCTCGTCCACAACAAAGCCCTCCGGACGGATACCGACCGTTACCTCCTGGTCAGGCAGATCGGCAAGCAGCACCGTCTCTTCCCCAATTTTCACCTGACCGTCTGTCACTTTTCCGGAAAAGACATTGATCGGCGGCGTGCCCAAAAATTTTGCCACAAACAGGTTTGCCGGCTGGTCATAAACCTCCTGCGGTTTGCCGATCTGCTGCAGGATGCCTTCTTTCATGACAACAATCAGGTCGGAAATACTCAGTGCCTCCTCCTGATCGTGCGTGACGAAGATCGTCGTGATTTTCGTCTCGCGCTGAATCCTGCGTATTTCTTCCCGGGTCTGCAGGCGCAGGCGCGCATCCAGGTTCGACAGCGGCTCATCCAGTAAAAGCACGCGAGGCATTTTTACCAGTGCACGCGCGATGGCTACACGCTGCTGCTGACCGCCGGAAAGCTCCCTGGGCTTTCGATCCAGCAGTTCTTCCAGCGAAACCATCTTCGCTGCGTCCAGCACGCGCTTTTCCATCTCTTCTTTGGAAAGGCGATCTTTTCCCTTTAAATTCTCCAGCGGGAACATAATATTTTTCCGCACCGTCAGATGCGGGTATAGCGCGTAATTCTGAAATACCATGCCGACACCACGATGCTCCGGCTCCACGCCCGTCACATCCTCGCCGCCGAAGAAAATTTTGCCCGAGGTCGGCTTTTCCAGACCGCAGATTAGGTTTAACGTCGTGCTCTTACCGCAGCCCGACGGTCCTAACAGACCGATCAGCTGACCGTCCGGGATCGTAAAGTTAAATTCGTTGACCGCGATGACATCCCCCGGATGCTTGCGGTTTCGGTTCGGAAATTTCTTTGTCAGGTTCTGTAATTGGATCTCCATAATACCCTCTCTTTTGCTGTTGTCACCAGCGGCGGCAACGTTTTTTGACAGATCAACCTGTATTTGGGCAAAATCTGCCCATATAACCTGATTATAGCGAAAGGGAGCGTATTTCTCAAGACCTTTCCTTGGAAAGCTGCGAAGGGCAAAAACAATTCGGCGCCATACAGCTGTTTTCTGACAGCAGCTGCATGGCGCCGAGATATTGTCGGCAGGCGCTGTTTTTATCGTATGGAAACTTCGTTTCCATACGATAAAAACGCTCCGCGAGGATGCGCACTCGGCGCAAGGGTAGATGGTTGCTGAAGCAAC
>PPYE01108072.1_pt1 | contig 10969 bp, 9 predicted proteins | sample 1559881 | NCBI WGS metagenome assembly PPYE01 (sample SAMN08240022, study PRJNA423297) | Human gut metagenome, whole genome shotgun sequencing project.
AACTGCGCAAGCAGACCGACTGCGGCATGATGGAGTGCAAGAAGGCTCTGACCGAGGCTGACGGCAACTTCGAGAAGGCTGTCGAGATCCTGCGTGAGCGTGGTCTGGCTACCGCCGCCAAGAAGGCAAGCCGCGTGGCTGCCGAGGGCATGGTCTACGCTGATTACTGCCCCGAGTGCAAGGTGGGCGTCGTCATCGAGGTCAACGCCGAGACCGACTTCGTCGCCAAGAACGACAAGTTCGTTGCTTTCGTCAAGGAGGCCACCAAGGTTATCATGAAGCAGAACCCCGCTGATGTCGAGGCTCTGATGGCTTGCAAGACCGAGAGCGGCGAGACCGTCGATGAGGCTCTGAAGAACCTCATCCTGGTCATCAAGGAGAACATCAAGGTCCGCCGTTTCGTCCGTTACGAGGGCGTCTGCTCTGCATACGTCCACGGCGGCGGCACCCACGGCATCCTGGTCAACTTCGAGACCACCAACGGCATCGAGGCTAAGGACGAGTTCGCTGCATACGGCAAGGATGTTGCCATGCAGGTCGCAGCTGCCAACCCCAGCTACGTCGATGAGGCTGCTGTCCCCGCTGAGGTCGTCGCCAAGGAGAAGGAGATCCTCCTCGCTCAGATGGCTAACGACCCCAAGAACGCCAACAAGCCCGACGCTGTCAAGCAGAAGATGATCGAGGGCAAGATCAAGAAGTACTTCAAGGAGAACTGCCTGGTCGATCAGGAGTTCGTCAAGGACGGCGACATGACCGTTGGTCAGTACACTGCCAAGGTCGCGAAGGACCTGGGCGGCGACATCAAGGTCATCAAATTCACCCACTTCGTCAAGGGCGAGGGCCTGGAGAAGCGTTCTGACGACTTCGCTGCTGAAGTCGCAAGCATGGTGAAGTAAGCCAGCTTCTACTGCTGAAGTAAACGAGAGCCGCAGTACCTGTAACAAGGTGCTGCGGCTCTTTTTGTTTGCATTCGGATGCAGGATATGTTATGATAAAAAAACTATGAAAGAAAGGAGGACGACCGAAATGAATTTGAATGAATCCGCGTCTTTCCAGAAGGAGAGCGCGGCCTGACAAAGGAGCACTCCTATGAAGAAACTCGAATTTGAAATTGCGGGCATCCCGGCACTTCTCGTCGGTGAGCCGTCCGAAAGGCTTTATCTGTATGTCCATGGAAAGATGGGCTGTAAAGAGGAAGCGCTGGATTTTGCAGAGCGTGCCTGCCCGGCAGGGTATCAGGTGCTGGCTATCGACCTGCCCGAGCACGGCCAGCGGAAGGGGAGAACGGAAAAGCTCCTGCCATGGGTCGCCGTGCCAGAGCTTCAGGCCGTTTACCGATATGCCGCCGCACGCTGGCCGGAGGTCTCGCTTCGCGCTACCAGCATCGGTGCATGGCTGTCTATGCAGGCATTGCAGAGAATGCCGCTGGAAAAGGCTCTGCTTGTCTCACCTGTGGTGGACATGGAAGACCTCATCACCCATATGATGCAGTGGGCGGATGTCACAGGGGCACAGCTGGAAGCGAAAGGAGAGGTTCCGACCACCTTCGGCGAGACGCTTTCATGGCCCTATCTTTGCTGGGTAAAGGAGCATCCCATCTGCTGGAAGGTGCCGACACAGGTGCTCTATGGCGGTAAGGACAATTTGACCAGCCGCCCAGTCATCGAAGCGTTTTGCGATAAGAGCAGCGCAACACTGACCGTGATGGAAGAGGGAGAGCACTGGTTCCATACCGAGCTGCAATTGGCTGTTCTGCAGGAATGGGAGCGAGCACATATCTGAAAGAATTTGAGCGCTATGGCATCCAGCCCCGGGCCTTTAAGCTGAAGGACGGCACCTACCGGGATGAGATCATCATGGTGAAGATGCTGTAACCGGAACAGAACATAATGAAACGCCGCTGACGGCTTCAGAACCGTCGGCGGCGTTTTGTGCTTATTCAGTCAACAGCGGTCAGTAAAATCAGACGTTGACCTCGCTGTTGTGCTCCGCCTTCTTGTAGGCGGAGGCGGAGTGGAACACGATGTTCAAGCCCAGAACGATCAGCAGAACAGCAAGGATGAGCTGCAGGCCGTTGGCGATGAACACAGCGCCCCAAGTGGTCTCACCGGCAGGGATGGTGACAGAAGCAGCATTGCTGATGGCCTTGACCATAGCGATGAGGCGCTGCACCAGAGCAGTGAAGGTGACGCAGAGCATAATGACCAGCGGAGGGAAGAGCATCTTGTTGTTGCGGCCAGTGACCTTCAGGAAGACGCACAGGGTGGCGAGAACCAGAGCGCTCAACAGCTGGTTTGCAGAACCAAACAGGGGCCAGATGTTGGCGTAGCCGATCTTGGTCAGGATGAAGCCGAACACCAGAGTGATGAAGGTAGAGAAGTAGACGTTGCACAGCAGCTTGCGCCAGCCCTCAGCGTGCTCCATATCATCGACGCTGAACAGCTCCTGAAAGCTCATGCGGCCGATACGGGCCACGGCGTCAAGGCTGGTCAGGGCCAGTGCGGAAACGCACATGGTCATAAAGACGGTAGCAGCATAAGCGGGGACGCCGAACATCTCAAAGAAACCGGCAACGCCACGGCTGAAGATCTGGAACGGAGTACCGGCAGCGGGAGTGCCGTCAGCAGCAGCTGCAGCACCGGCGACGCACAGAGCCAGAACAGCCAGCAGGCTCTCCAGGATCATTGCGCCGTAGCCGACCTTCAGCATATCCTTTTCGTTTTCGACGGTCTTGGAGGAAGTACCGGAGGAAACAAGGCTGTGGAAACCGGAAACAGCACCGCAGGCCACGGTGACGAACAGAATGGGGAACATCGTGCCCAGCTTCTCGTTGGTGAAACCGGTGAAGACGGGCAGGTTCATGGTGGGATGAGCCACCAGCAGGCCCACAACGGCACCGGCGATCATGGCCACGAACATAAAGGTGGTCATGTGGTCACGGGGCTGCTTCAGCAGCCACATGGGCAGAACAGCGGCAAAGAAGATGTAGACGAAGGTGATATAGCTCCATGCAGCCTTGCCCAGAATGATCGGCAGATTTGCACCGATGACGAAGGAAAGGACGATGAAGACGATGCTGATGACGCTCTCCTTCCAGCCGGAGAAATTGAACTTCTTCTGGATGAGACCAAAGACGACTGCAAAGACCATGAACATGATGGAGACCATACCGGCAGCACCGTTGGTCTGCGCAGCCTCGACCAGAGCACCGTCTGCGCCGAAGGCGTTGAAAGTGCCGGCGACCATGTCTGCGAAGGCAGCGATGACGATGCCGCAGAACAGCCAGCAGAACAGCAGGAACAGCTTACGGCCGGTCTTACCGATGTACTTTTCGATCAGCATACCCATGCTCTTGCCGTCGTTCTTGACGGAAGCGTACAGAGCGCCGAAGTCGGTGACAGCACCGAAGAAGATGCCGCCGATGAGCACCCACAGCAGGACGGGCAGCCAGCCAAAGGCTGCGGCCTGAATGGCACCGGTGACAGGGCCAGCACCGGCGATGGAGCTGAACTGATGTGCAAAGACGGTCCAGCCGTTGGTGGGGACATAGTCACGGCCGTCCTCGTGGACGACTGCGGGAGTCTTGGCTTTGGGGTCGATGCCCCATTTGTTGGCCAGCCAGCGGCCGTACAGCGTATAAGCGCCGAACAGACACACGGCTGCGATCAAAACGATGACCAGCGTATTCATTTCTCTATACCTCTTTCCTTTCTTTCACACCGGCAACCGGCAACGTGTCAGGCAGGGCGGCTGTGCCCAAAAGCAGAGCAGGCGAAATGGCCCGGAGGGTGAAAAAAGCCTCCGTCCTCACTGGAAGAATAGAACACAAGGATGCATCCTATCTTCCTCGAAGACGAAGGCCAAACGGCGTATGCACACCGGTCGTTCTCCGCGGTACCACTTCGTTTGCTGCTTTCAGGAGCAGCCGCTTGCGCGTACAGGCGTTTGGCCGCCGATACGCTGCCCTGTAACGTGGGCTGAACGGCCACGCGCTACTGCCCAAAATGAGGTTCACGCAGGCTGCTCGCAGGTGAGGGCTGATCGCACTGTGCTGCCGCCTTGCACCGGAATGGCGGCTCTCTGAGCGCAGGGAATGCGAAAAGTTATGTCCTGTTCATTGCATTTGCCGAATGATTGTGTATACTTTAGTCCCGATTTCATAATTTGTCAATATATTTTGGGCAAGTTAGGAGACTCTTCCATTTTTGCGGCGGCGAAGATAAGAAATTTTAGACGATTTTTGTTCAAACGTGAGATGAATAAAACTGAACACAGCGACAGATGAAATCTGATAATCTTTGCTAAAGAAAATCAAAATGCTTGACTTTTGCGCTTTCAAGTGCTAAAGTACTAACGTAACAAGAGTATGAAAGATCCTCTATTCTATCACAAGAGCAAGGCAAAAAATCGTGCAGCAGGAAAACAGCATAAATAGGTGATTCCATGCTGCTGCCATCGCATGAAAAAGTTGAATTACTATCCATGAAGTGCCGCAAAGGAGGCAGCTATGGCGGATAAAAACCCCAGAAAAAACCCCACCACCGATGCATTGTTCGATGCGATCCTCAGCTTGGAGACGCGGGAGGAGTGCTATAACTTCTTTGAGGACCTCTGCACGGTCAAGGAGATCTCCGATATGGCCCAGCGGCTGGAAGCGGCGAAGCTTCTGCTCAACGGCAGTACCTACGACCAGATCGTGAAGGCAGTGGAGATCAGCACCGCCACCATCAGCCGCATCAACCGCTGCATCCAGTATGGCTCCGGCGGCTACCGCGATACTATTGAGAAGGTGCAGAAGGCCGCAAAGCCGGAGTGACATCCGGGCGGGGCCGTACATATGATGGACTGTGCCCTATCCCTATGAGAGAAAGGAAGGTCCTTCTTATGGCTGATACCACCAACTGCACCCACTGTGTTGTCTGCGATTGTCCCGCCCTGCCGCGCGTTACCTTCGATCAGGCAGTCATCGACCTGATGGAGAGCATCGCTCTGCAGGAGTCGGCGCTGAGCCATATCCTCTGTGCCGAGACCCAGAAGATGAAGGCGGCCCTCAGCATGGAGGAGCTTGACCTGTGCAAGCTGCTGGAGGTCAACGACTCTGCCACCAACATGGTCCACGCCGTAGCGAACCTTGAGCTGGTGCTGAAGGAGAAGCTGGAATTTATCGCCAACAACCTCTACTATCCCTCGACGGAGAACAACACCTGCACCACCACCGAGAGCTGATGTCAGGTGAGATGAGAAAGTAAAAACGGACAAAAGGCCCTTCTGTGCAGGACGGACTGCGCAGAGGGGCCTTACTGTTCCCGGGAAATACAGAGCGAATGCCCGGCGTCGGGAGCGCTCGTGCAGCGGGGACCTGCATAAAAATATGTATAAAAGTCTGAAAAGTGTTTTGTTGGAATTGCTGAATATCGAAATCTGTGCTATACTATATAGTGTTTATCTAAGAGAAAGGGGAACCTGACCTTGCTGCACTACGATGCGATCCTGTTTGACGTGGACGGTACGCTCATTGATTCCGCCCCCGGCATTCTCAATACACTGGAAGAAGTTTTTAAGGCGATGGGCGTGGATGTCACCCGGAGCGACCTGAACCGCTACATTGGCCCGCCCCTCCGCAAGAGCTTTGGCGAGCATTTTTCGGACCCCGCCAAGATCGAGGAGGCCACCGAGCGCTACCGCACGAGTTATGCCGTCAAGGGCAGCCATGAGGGAGATGCTTACCCCGGCGTGGTGGAGATGCTGGGCCGCCTCAAGGCCGCAGGGCTGACCCTCTGCACGGCCACCTGCAAGCCCACCCATGTCGTGACGCCTATTCTGGAAGAGCAGGGACTTTCCTCCTACTTTTCGTTCGTGGGCGGCGCGTCAATGGATGAGAGCCGCGACAACAAGACGGACGTCATCCGTCATGTCCTCGACCAGCCGGTCATGCAGGGCAAGCGGGTTCTGATGGTCGGCGACCGCTGTGACGATATGCAGGGCGCAAGGAACTGCGGGCTGGACGCCGCCGCGGTGCTGTACGGTTATGGCAGCAGGGAGGAGGTCGCCCCCTTTGCACCGGTCTTTATGGCCGCAGACTGCAAGGAACTGACGGAATGGATCCTCCGCCCTGTAGACGAGCTTTCCCATTCCTGAACGAGAGGAATCGTGTTTATGAGTCGAAAAATGCAATCGGAAAAAGAAAATATGACTCTCATGCAGAAGCGGGCTGTTCTGGTCTGCATTCTCTGTGTTCTGGCCGTGCTGCTGACCTTCGGCATCACGACCGCGCTCTTGAAAAAAGGCGGCGACGCCCCCGCGCCCTCGGTCTCTGAGTCGGCGGCAGACCCCGCTCCGGGCGAAGACCTGTCGGGCCATTACCAGATCGACAACGCCTCTGCCGCCCTGCTGACGGAGACCGCCGACGCCGGTGCGGATTACCTGAACGACACCCTTTTCTTGGGCGACTCCAATACCGTCCGCCTCTACAACAACGGCCTCATCTCGCTGCAGCAGTTCTGCGCGAAGGAGGGCATCGGTACGCAGGCGGCGCTCAACGAGGGCATCGTTACCTTTAAGAAAGATTCGAACCATTACACCATCCCGCAGGCTGTGGCCATGATGAAGCCCCGCCGGGTGGTCATGACCTTCGGCACCAACGACACCGGGATGGAAGTATCGGACTTCATCGCCCACTATACGGCGCTGGTTCAGGCCGTCCAGCAGAGCTACCCCTATACCGACATCATCGTGAACACCGTGCCGCCTGTCCCGGTCGATCACTCCAACTATCCCCACATGGACCAGTCCAAGATCGACGACTTCAACATGGCTCTTCTGAATATGTGCGAGCAGCTGGGAGTCCGTTTCCTCAACTCTGCCGAAGCTCTCAAAGGCAGCGACGGCTACGGGATCGCGGACTATTATACCAGCGGCGACATCCATCTCAAGAGCGTCGGCCTCAAAGCTGTGCTGAATTATATCCGCACCCACGCCTGTCAGACCGATGACCGCCGCCCGGACACCAACAACATCCCCACCCGCACGATGGAGTATGTCTCCAACCCCAGCTCCGCGGTGGCCGCGCCCAGTTCGGAGGCTGCAAGCTCCAGCGGGAGCCTGAGCGAAAGCGCCAGCAGCTCCGAAAGCTCGAGCAGCAGTGAGAGCACCAGCTCCAGCGAGGGCAAGAAGTTCGAGGCCCACTACCATGTGGACAAGAACGGCGGCGGCACCCTGAGCGTGGGCGGCGATACCGGCAACAACTCTGTGACCTATACCGTCACCGACCCCAGCAAGTCCATCACGGTGACGGCTGTCCCGGCGGACGGCTATGTCTTCGTCAAGTGGAGCGACGGTCTCACCAGCAAGACCCGCACCGATACCGATTTCAAGCAGAATCTGGATGTCACGGCGGTGTTTGGCGCTGCGTCCGTCCACATCACCAGCGAGGGCAAGGGGGCTGTGGGCAGCTCCTATACCTTCAAGGCCAACCTCAGCGGCAAGTATGCCAAGGCCGAACACCTGCGCTGGTACGCCAATGGGCAGGAGGTCACGCAGGCGGCGGGCAAATCCACCATCACCGTTGTGGTGGACAGCTCGATGGTCAATGCCTCCTACAAGATCCACGCCGTCGTCACCTATAACGACTGCAAGGTGAGCAGCAACACCCTGACCATCACCATCGGCAGCGGTGTGTCCAGCGAGTCTGCTCCTGCCAGCAGCTCGTCCTCGTCTAATGCCGGTTCTTCCGGCAGTACATCCGCTTCTTCCTCTGCAAGCTCGGGCAGTTCCGGCAGCAGCTCCTCCCACAGCACCAGCAGCTCCTCGTCTGCATCGTCCAGCACGTCGGGCAGTTCCAAGGCAGAGTCGGAATCGAAGCCGGAGTCCAAAGCCGAGTCCAGCTCGGAGTCCAAGGCGGAATCCAAGCCCGAGGCCTCTGCCAGCAAGGAAACCGAGAGCAAGGCAGAATAAGTTTCACCCTTCTGCGTCCGGCTGCATAGGCTGGGCCGAGAGGAGGCGAGCCGATGGTCTGTGAAGAAATGCGAGTTCCCGGGCTGCCCGGTGCAGAAGATGTGACGGACGGCAACGTGGATTACTACGACATGGACTGGGAGAATATCGAGAACGGCGTGACGGAGGAGCAGATGGCGAAGTGCATCGCAAAAGAGTGCTCCTGTAAGCCGGAGCCGGACTGCGGCAACAATCTACCGGAGCAGTCTGACGAGGAAGCTTATGAAATGACGCTGGAATGATAAAAATTACGAGAAGCCAGCTCTGCCGGGCGGGGCTGGCTTCTCGCTGTTCTCAAACCGCAGCCGTTGCCGCGCCCGCTTTTGAGCGGCGGGCTGCACGAAAAAATGATAGAGAAGGGAAAGACAAATGGCAAAATACTATTGCATCCTCTTCGATGCGGACAATACGCTTCTGAATTTCGACGCTGCCGAAAGCAAAGCTCTGGCTGAAACGCTGGTGGAATATGGCATCGAGCCGGACGCCGAGACGGTGCAGACCTACCGCACCATCAACGAAGAGCTGTGGCGTCAGCTGGAAAAAGGCCAGATCCGCCGCGATAAGCTGATGGGGGAGCGTTTTACCCGCTTCCTCAAGGCCATCAATGCAGCAGGCGATGGCGTGGAGATGAACCGCTGCTACCTCGAGCGCCTGTCCACCCACCCCGACCTGATGACCTCCAATGTGCTGGATGTCCTCGGCGAGCTTTCGGAGGTGGCGACGCTGGCGGTCGTGACCAACGGCTTCGAGAAGGTACAGAGCCGCCGGGTGGCGGAGTCGGGCATCCGGAACTACCTTGAGGACGTCTTTGTCTCTGAGAAGCTGGACAGTGAAAAGCCCAGCCGCCGCATCTTTGACGCCGCTCTTCGCGCACTGGGCGTGGAGAACCGGGAGCACGTTCTGGTGGTGGGCGACAGCCTCACCAGCGACATTCAGGGCGGCGTGAATGCAGGTCTTGACACCTGCTGGTTCAATCCCGGCCATGCGGAGAACCCGGGCAAGGTGACACCCACCTACGAGATCGCCTCACTGGAAGAGCTGTATCCTCTGGTGATGGAGCCGGAAGAGCTGGCGAACCTCGGCCTCAAGCACCGCCGCCATCAGCCGTAACGGCGGCGGGACGTCCGTATCCACCCCCTACTGGAAAAGAACACGGAAGATTATTATGCTGATTCATTTGGAAAAACTCGGAAAGAGCTTTGGCGAAAAGGTCGTCCTGCACGACGTGAGCGCCAGTGTAGAAAAGGAAGACCGCATCGGCATCGTGGGTCAGAACGGCGCGGGCAAGACGACGCTCCTCAAGATCCTGACCGGTGTTTACACCGACTATGACGGGGAATTCAGTGTGACCCACGGCGTGACGCTGGGCTATCTGGAACAGAACGCAAAGCTCGACACGACACTTGATATTTACGGGGAGATGCGCTCTTCCTTTGCCCCTGTGCTGGACGCGATGGCCCAGATGCAGATTTTGGAAAAGAAGATGGCGGCCGCTCCAAATGACCCTTCGCTGCTGGAAAAGCACGATGCGCTGCAAAACATCATCGACGCGGCCGACGGCTACAACATGGACGTCAACATCAAAAAGGTGCTGTCTGGCATGGGCTTTGCGCAGGATACATGGGGCAAGAACGTGGGCGTTCTGTCCGGCGGTGAGCTGACCCGTCTGCGTCTGGCAAAGCTCTTGCTGGAAAAGCCGGATGTCCTTATTCTGGACGAGCCGACCAACCACTTGGATTTTGCCACGATGGAATGGCTGGAAAGCTACCTCAAGGGCTACTCCGGTGCGGTCCTTGTGGTCAGCCACGACCGCTATTTCCTCGACAATGTCTGTACCAAGATCTGGGAGGTCTCCTTCCAGACCATGACCACCTATAAGGGCAACTTTTCGGCCTATCTGCCCCAAAAGGAAGCCGCTGACGCCCTGCGCCAGAAGCAGCACGACGCCGATGTGGCGCTGGCTGAAAAGCTGCAGGACTACATCGACCGCAACCTCGTCCGCGCCTCTACCACCAAGATGGCCCAGAGCCGCCGCAAACAGCTGGAGAAGCTGGAGATCACAGAGGCTCCGCAGGACGAGACGAATCAGCTCAAATTCCGCTTCGAATACGACGTAGAACCGTGGAATGAGCTGGTGCTGCTCAAGAACCTGACCATCAAGATCGGCGACCGGACTCTGCTGGAACCCTTTACCTATACGGTCTGCCGCGGCCAGAGGCTCATCATCGCCGGACCCAATGGCGCGGGCAAGTCCACCCTGATGCAAGTGCTGGACGGCAAGCGCCGTCCCTCCGGCGGTATGGTGCGTCTGGGGACGGGCGCACGGCCCAGCATCTTTGCCCAGCAGCAGAACCGCATCGGCGCAGGCCGCGTCATCGATGTCATCTGGAACAAATACCCCCGAATGACCGAATTGGAAGTCCGCAGCCATCTGGCGAAGCTGGGCTTCCGGGGGGAGACGGTCTTCAAGCCCTGCGAAGCCCTGTCCGGCGGCGAGCTGGCCCGTCTGCGCTTCGCGGAGATCGTGCTGGAACGGCCGAATCTGCTTTTCCTCGACGAGCCGACCAACCACTTGGACATCTACACCCGCGAAAATCTGACCGAGGCGCTGATGGCCTACACCGGCACGCTGCTCCTCGTCACCCATGACCGTCATCTGATGAACAGTCTGGCCTGCCCCATCCTCTATCTTGAGGACGGCAAAGCGGTTATTTATCCCAGCTACGATGCCCTGATGGGCCGCGCCGCTCCTGCCCCCGTGGCAGAGAAGAGCGGCGAGCCTGCTAAGGTAGGCTACGGCAAGGAACAGCGCCGCCGCCGGGCAGAGCTGCGCGCCAAGATCAAAGCCTGCGAGGACGAGATGGAGGCCTGCGGCGCCCGGGAAGTGGAGCTGGAAAACGAGATCAACTCACCGGAGGTCTACAACGACCCGCAGCTCCTGCGGGAAAAAAGCGACGAGCTGAGCGACCTGCGCTTC
>PPYE01358551.1_pt1 | contig 10969 bp, 9 predicted proteins | sample 1559881 | NCBI WGS metagenome assembly PPYE01 (sample SAMN08240022, study PRJNA423297) | Human gut metagenome, whole genome shotgun sequencing project.
TGGGCTTCGACAACTCCTTCGGGATTATCAAGGGCGAGCAGCCCTTGATTCGTGCCTCCCGCGCCTCGAAAGTAGCGGGCACTTTTCTGGTTCTCTTTTGGTGCGCAAAAGAGAACTTAACTTTTGTCATAGAAAAACTTCATCCGTAACAATATGTACTTTCCCTTGCTGCCCCATCAGCTCCTCCTCCGGCAGCGGCGGGGCCTTCTCCGCCCAGAGCCACCACCCGGCCCAGAGAACGGGGACTGCCGCCGCAAGGGCCAGCCCCGGCCAGAGCACAGCCGGATAGCCCAGCGCCGCACTGCCGGGCCAGAACACCGCCGCTGCGCAGAGCGCCAGCGCCGTCCAGCCCTCCCAGAAGATCGTCGTCCATTGTGTTTCCTGTCGCATGGCTTTTCGCCTCCTTCTGGCCACAATATAACGCACTCCGGGCGAAAAATGAGGCGAAACGGCCCGCCTTACACACAAAAACATCCCGGTTTGAGCCGGGATGTTTTTCTAATTCTGGTCATGACTCTTCCCCACCCACGAGCAGACGACTCCGCACACAAGGCTGGTGGTAATACCTGCCGCAGCGGCAGTCAGCCCGCCGGTGAGGATGCCGATGGCCCCTTCCTCTTCGATGGCCGTCCGCACGCCTTTCGCCAGCAGATGGCCGAAGCCCAGCAGCGGCACGGTAGCGCCGCTGCCTGCGAACTCCGCCAGCGGCGCATACCATCCCACCGCCGAGAGAATGACGCCCGCCACCACATAGCCCGTCAGGATGCGGGCCGGGGTCAGGCCGGTGAGGTCGATGAGCAGCTGGCCGATGACGCAGATGCAGCCGCCCACCACGAAGGCCCAGAAGTAATTCATCCGTTTTCCTCCTTCTGCTGCGGGCTGCGCAGCTCCACGAGATGGGCGATGGCCGGGATGCTCTCCTTCTGCAAAAAGGTCGTCTGGCTCATCAGCGCGCCGGTGGCGATAAAGAGCACCCGCTTCTGCGTTCCCTTCTCGAGGCGCGGCAGGATATGCCCGCAGAGGACGGAGGCGCAGCAGCCCGGGCCGGAGCCGCCGCTCTTCACAGTCTGCTCGGCGGCATCGTAGAGGATGCAGCCGCAGTCCACATGGTTCTTGAGCAGAAGTCCTTCTGCCGTCAGCAGGTCGCGCAGGAGCTGGCTGCCCACATGGCCGAGGTCGCCGGTGTAGATGCGGTCGAAGTCCGCCGGAGCGCTGCCGGTGTCCTTCAGATAGCGCAAAAGGGTCGCGGCGGCAGCGGGGGCCATAGCCGCACCCATGTTGTTGATGTCTTTTATTTTATAGTCCTGCACCCGTCCGAAGGTGGCGGCGCAGAGCTGCACACCCTCACCGGCGGGCCGCAGCAGGCAGGCACCCGCCGCCGTAGCCGTCCACTGGGCGGTGGGCGTACGGACAGCGCCGTAGCTCAGCGGCGTGCGGAACTGACGTTCTGCCGCACAGAAATGGCTGGACGTCATAGCCAGCAGGCCGTCGGCCATGCCTGCACTGCACAGCGCCGCGCCGAGGCCCAGCGCCTCGGCCATCGTGCTGCAGGCCCCGAAGAGGCCGGCAAAGGGGATGCCCAGCTCCCGCAGGGCGTAGCTGGACGCGGTACACTGGGCCTGTAAGTCGCCCGCCAGCGCGAGGCTGACGTTATCCGGCGTCGTCTCAGCCTTTTTGAGGCAGAGCCGCGCCGCCCGCAGGGCCATTTCTTTCTCGGCGGCCTCCCAGTTGGACTGGCCGAAAAAGTTGTCGGCGCTCAGCTCGTCGAAACAGGCGGCAAGGGGGCCTTCGCCCTCCTTTTTGCCGCCGATGGCCGCATGAGCCGCCACGACGGGCGGCGTCGGGAACAAAAGAGTGTCTCCGCGTCGTGCAGCCATCACAGTTTCCTCCTTTATGGGGCTGATTTTATCTGTTTTTTGTGGTATACTGAATTTTAGTGTGAAAGTGCAATTTCCGCACTTCCTTATGCGTATCCTTGGCAGGGGGACTTTTACTGCAGCAGCCAGTAGACGCTGCCGTAGAGAACCGCCGCCAGCGTACCGTATACGATGACCGGCCCGGCGATGATGAACATCTTCGCGCCGGTCCCCAGCACACGGCCCTCGGTCTTGAACTCGATGGCCGCACTGACCACCGCATTGGCAAAGCCCGTGATGGGTACGAGGGTGCCTGCGCCCGCTTTCGCGGCCAGCTTCTGGTAGAGGCCCAGCGTCGTCAGCAATGCCGATAGTGCCACCAGCGTGCAGCTGGTGAGCGTCCCGGCCAGCTCTTTGTCGAGCCCCATGGTCAGATACCACCCGCGCAGGACCTCGCCCAGCAGGCAGATGCTGCCGCCCACGCCAAACGCCCAGAGGCAGTCCCCGCCCAGCGGCGAGGGCGGGCCGACCCGGCGCACCCTGCGCCCGTATTCCTCAGCCGACATTTTCATCCTGTTCGCCTCCCGGGAATAGGATGTCCGCCCGTGTGCAAAAATATACACACCCTCAACAAGAAAGAAGGTCCATTATGAATCCCTCTGCTCCTCATCCTCACCGCCGGCGCCTTACCCGCGCCGAGGTGCGCCGCCGCAGACGCAGCCGTGCCATCCGCCGGGTGGCCGGCCTTACCGTGATGCTCTGCGTCGCCGTAGGCGGCGTCTCCTTCCTGCTCACCCGTCATGCCGTCGTCCCCAGCGCTTCGGCGGCGTCCGCCATCTCCATGCCGGCCCAGAGCATCGCCGATTCCACTGTGAGCTCTGCCGAGAACACCGCTGCGCCCGCCAACGCCCTCGGCCTGACCGCCGACGAGGCCCGCGCCATGCTGGCCGACCCGCTGATGGTGCTGGTGAACCACACCAGCAAGATGCCGGACGACTATACTTTTGATACCAAGGAGTGCGGCTCTGCCACCGCCGTCAACAAGACGCTGCAGACCGTGGCCTGCGACGCCTTCCTTGAGATGCAGAAAGCCGCTGCCGCCGACGGCGTGACCGTCTGGATGCAGAGCGGCTACCGCAGCGTCAAGTACCAGACCAGCCTCTACGAGCGGAAGACCAAATACTACCTCGACAAGGGCTACGACAACGCCACTGCCAAGGAAAAGGCCGCTGCCGTTGTCAACCCTCCGGGATACTCCGAGCACAACTGCGGCCTCGCCGCCGACCTGAACAGCCCGGAGCACACCGGTCTGGACGAGGGCTTCGAGAAGACCGCCGCCTTCCGCTGGCTCTGTGAGCACGCGGGCGACTACGGCTTCATCCTCCGCTACCCCAAGGACGCCGAGGACAAGACGGAGATCATCTACGAGCCCTGGCACTGGCGGTATGTGGGCGTGGAGAACGCCGCTAAGATCAACGCCAGCGGCCTGTGCTTTGAGGAGTATATCGAGACTCTGCAGAGCATCGCCGCCGAGGGCTGAATCCACTGGTGAAGAAAAGGTTAAAATTTCACGCTTCGTTTGCAATTCTGCCGTCGATATGGTAGACTATCTTGGGGTTTCGGGCCGACAGTTTTCGGGGCGGCCGGGCCTCAGAATTTTAACGACAAAAGAGGGAAATCTTTTATGAATATTCGTCTGAAACTCGTCCTTTCTGCTGCTGCGCTGGCTGCGGGCTGTGTCCTGCTGGCAGGCTGCGGCGGCTCTGCTTCTTCGGCATCCTCTGCCGCTTCGAGCGCAGCCTCCTCCGGGGCTGCCAGCCCGAGCGCCTCTGAGCCTGCTGCTTCCGTCTCCGCTGAGGAGAACGGCGCTTCCGACGCCGTGGCTTCTGCCGTAGACGCCCTGCTGGAGGCTGACCCCATCTCCAACCAGTTTGAGATAACGGCCATGAACATCGAGTACGACTTTGGCCTGAAAGCCGACGATGTGACCAGCTACAAGGGCATCAAGAGCAACGACAACGGCGACGCCGGTCTGGTGCTGGCCATCCAGCCCGCCGCTGGCAAGGCACAGGACGTCATGGACACCCTCAAGACCTACCAGCAGGACCAGGTGGCTTTCTACGGCAACTATGCTGAGTTTGCACAGGCACAGTCCAACGTGGAGAACGCCATCATCGACGGCGGCGACGACCTCGTGGTGATGGTCATTGCTTCCAACGACTGCTCTTCTGATTTGACCAGCGCCGTGAAGGACGTTCTGGGCAAATAAACAGACTCTCTCGGGCCGGTGCCGTGGCGGCATCGGCCTTTTTCGGCTTTATCACAATGTTAAAAGGAGGCTGACGCCGTGGTCTTCAGCACCATCATCTTTCTGCTGCGCTTTCTGCCCATCACACTGGCGCTGTACTATCTCGCGCCCCCGAAACTCAAAAATACCGTTCTGTTCCTGTGCAGCCTCGTGTTCTACTGCTGGGGCGAGGTGCGTTTTTTCCCGGTCATGCTGGCGCTCATCCTCATCAACTACCTCTGCGGCCTGGGGCTTGAGCGCTTCGAGCAGAACAAGCCCGCCCGTCTCATCCTGCTGCTCATCGCGCTGGCGGGCAGTCTCGGGATGCTCTTCTACTTCAAGTATGCAAATTTCGTGCTCAGCAGCATCAATGCCATCTTCGGCACCGGTTTTGCGCCCATTCAGGGCATCAGCGTACTGCCGCTGGGCATCAGCTTCTACACCTTCCAGACACTTTCCTACACTATCGACGTCTACCGCCGGGATGTGGAAACGGAGCACAACATCATTGATTTCGGTGCTTACGTCGTCATGTTCCCCCAGCTCATCGCCGGCCCCATCGTCAAGTACCGGGACGTCTCCGACCGTCTCCACGTCTACAAAGGCCGCTATGAGCTCAAGCAGATCGAGGACGGCATGACCCTGTTCACCTTCGGCCTGGCAAAGAAAGTCCTGCTGGCCGACGCCATCGGTGCGCTCTGGACGGACATCATCGGCGTAGCGGACAGCCCCTCCGTCTCCTTCGTGGGCCTCGCCAACGCTTCCACCCCGCTGGTCTGGCTGGGCGTCATCGCCTACTCGCTCCAGCTCTATTTCGACTTTTCCGGCTACTCCCTGATGGGCATCGGCATGGGCAGGATGCTGGGCTTCGACTTCCCCCAGAACTTCAACTACCCCTATATCTCCGCGTCCATCACCGAGTTCTGGCGGCGCTGGCACATGACGCTGTCCGGCTGGTTCCGGGAGTATGTGTATATCCCCCTCGGCGGCAACCGCAAGGGCCTCAAGCGACAGATCTTCAACCTGTTCGTCGTCGAACTGCTCACCGGCATCTGGCACGGCGCGAACTGGAACTTCATCTGCTGGGGCCTGTACTATTTCGTGCTGCTGGCTCTGGAAAAGCTCTTCCTCCTGCCCTACCTCAAAAAGGGCAGGGTCTGGCCCCATATCTACACCCTCTTCCTCGTGGTCGTAGGCTGGGCCATGTTCGTGGGCAACGACGCAGGCGTGGAGTTCGGCCTGCTGTTCCGCAAGCTTTTCATCCCTTCCGGCGGCGTGATGCCCCTTTACTTCCTGCGCAACTACGGCGTACTGCTGGCGGTCTCCGTCGTCTGCTGCACCCCGCTCATCGAAAAGCTGTGGAAGCTGCTTTCCCGCAATGCCATCACCAAGGCGCTGACCATTCTGGTGCTGCTGACGGTCTCGATGGCTTACGTCGTGGGCAGCACCAACAGCCCGTTCCTGTATTTCAACTTTTAAGAGGAGGCGTGAACGATGGACAAACATTCAAAGCGCTCCGCTTCGATTTTCCGCTATCCGGTCCTTATCGCATTCACCCTGTTTTTTGCCGGGCTGTTCGTGCTGGACCTTGTCACGCCGGACCGGGCCTACAGTGAACTGGAAAACACCACCCTCTCCCAGCGGCCCAGCCTGTCCAGCGTCTCGGCTGATGGACTGAACAAGTTCTTCACGGCCTACACGAAATACGTCAAAGACCAGGTGGTGGGCCGTGACAACTGGGTCGCCCTGCAGAGCACCGTGGAAACGAAGGTGATGCAGAAGGAGCAGAGCGGCGGCATCCTGCTGGGCAAACAGCAGATGATGTTCCCCCGCACCTACGGCCTCGTTTCCAGCGAGACGCGCACCCTGCCCAAGAACACTGCCGCGCTGGAAGCGCTCTGTCAGCGGTACCCGGGCAAGGTCAACGTGATGCTGGTGCCTGCGGCGTCCGCTATCTACCCGGAAAACGTCCCTGCGGGCGCTCCGCTGCTGGACGAGGACAGTTATCTCGACTCGCTTTCCGATGCCGTACAGGCCGCCGGAGGCCGCTTTGTGGACGTGCGGCAGACCCTCACCGCGCACAAGGACGAATATATCTACTACCGCACCGACCACCACTGGACGAGCACCGGCGCATACTACGCCTACAAGCTGCTCTGCGACACTCTGGGCCTTACGCCCTTTGATCCCTCGGCCCACACCGTGCTGACGGCAGACGGCTTCTACGGCACCCACTACTCCAAGGCGCGGACGCCGGACGCAGAACCGGACACCATCACTTATTACGACCTGCCGAACGCGCTGACCATCTACTCGGTCAGCGGCCCCGGCCAGCCCGCCGACGGCGAGGCGACCGGCCTTTACGACACGGCCAAGCTGGACGTTTACGACAAGTATGCCATGTTCCTCCACGGCAACAATGGCCTGAGCCGCATCAAGGGCGACGGCACCGGGCGCATTCTCGTCATCAAGGACAGTTACGCCAACTGCTTCGTGCCTTACCTGACGGCCAACTACGCCGACATCGACGTGGTGGATTTCCGCAATTATAACTACGGTCTGGACAAGCTCATCGCGGACAACGATTACGACCAGCTCCTCGTGCTCTACAGTTTCGACAGCTTCAAGAGCGACCCCTACCTCTACCGGGCCGGCGTAGCGGGCTGATACTGGGAATTATTGCAGTATTTTTCCACAAACTTCCGAGGTGTTTTTCATGCATTTTCCCGGGTTTTTGTGGTTTCTGTCCAAAACCCTTGCACAAAATCCAGCGTTGTAGTAGAATGATGCTGTCAGAGAAGTTAGCTCTGCAAGAGGGATCTTTGCAGCGCGGTGCGGTGCGCCGTCTGCTGATATGAAGGAGTGATTCTTTATGAAGAAATATATGGAGTTGCCTGCTGATTACGCAGTGCTTTCTGACGATGAGATGACCTACACCACCGGCGGCAGCGCTGTTGGCGGCGTCGTCACCATCGTGGGCGTGGCCGTTCTGGCATCCAGCTATGTCTGGGGCATCTCGCAGGCCAGAGACTGGCTGAGCGTTGACAGCAACCGCAGGGGCAATCCTCTCACCGTTATGGGCCGTGCAATGGACGCCATCAGCGACGATATGTCCAAATCGCCTTCCAACTTCCTGCGTGACGTTGTTTCTACCGGTACGGTGGTGGCTCTCGCTCCCCTGAGCGCGCTGCTGCTCATCCTGTAAGTTTCCCCTGCGGCTTTTCGGGAACTTCTATCTTTCGTCAAACCGGCGCACACCGCGCTGTTTTGGGATATTGTTCGTAAAGGAGTGCTACTATGGAAAACATCATGATGCTGCCCGCTTCCTACTGCGTGATGAACGAAGAGGAAATGACCTATACCACCGGTGGTGCCAGTGCTATTCAGGCTATCGCTGCATGGGTCTTCCCTCCTTATGCATGGCTTGCGGGCGTCACGGCTATCCGTGATTACCGCAAGAAGAACCCTAATACTTGGACTCAGGACGGTCTGGACTATTTCGCAAATGATATGGGGAAGAGTGTATCTAATTTCCTCTATGACCTTGCGTGTGCCAGTTGGGTTCTGGGTACCTCCGCTACCGGAATTGGCCTTGTGATTAACGCAGCTATTATCCTGCTTTAATAACTCAGGAGACTCCAAAGAACAACAAAGGCGGCGGCTCTTCCCGCAAGGGAAGGGCCGCCGCCCTCTTTTTATCTGTCCATACAAAAGCAGAGGCACCCAAACCGGATGCCTCTGCCTGTTTATGGACGTGTTGATTTAGTTATTGAACATATCCTTCAGCTTTTTGAAGAAGCCCTTGCGCTTTTCGTAGTTATCCTCTTTCAGGGTGCCCTCGAACTTCTTCAGGGCCTCACGCTGGGTGCGGCTGAGCTTCTTGGGGATCTCGACCTCGCACTTGACGTACATATCACCGCGGCCTCTGCCATTCACATACTGGACGCCCTTGCCGCGCAGGCGGAAGGTGGTGCCGCTCTGGGTACCTTCCGGCACATTGACCTCGACCTTGCCGTCGATGGAAGGCACCGTGATGGTATCGCCCAGGACAGCCTGACTATAGGTAATGGGGAAGACGACGTAGATGTTGTTCTCGTCGCGCTGGAACACCTCGCTGGGCTGGACAGTCACCGCCACGATGACGTCACCTGCGGGGCCGCCGTTGGTACCGGCATTGCCCATGCCCGAGAGGCGGAAGCCCTGATCGTCGTCGATGCCCGCAGGGACATTGGCCTCCAGAGTCTTCTTGACCGCGATGGTGCCGCTGCCGTGGCAGCTCTTGCAGGGGTTCTTGATGAGCTTGCCCTTGCCGCCGCAGCGGGAGCAGGGCTGCTGGGTCTGCATGACGCCGAAGGGCGTACGCTGCTGACGAATAACAAAGCCTCTGCCGCCGCAGTCAGGGCAGGTCTCCGGGCTGGAACCGGCGGCGCAGCCGCTGCCGTGGCACTCGGTACACTCCTGCTGACGGGTGATGGTGATGTTCTTCTTGCAGCCATGCACCGCCTCGTCAAACGTCAGGGTGATGCGCACCCGGATGTCCTGGCCCTTGCGGGGGGCGTTGGGGTTCGCCGAACGGCTCGAGCCGCCAAAACCGCCGAAGCCGCCGCCAAAGATGTCGCCGAAAATATCGCCAAGGTCAACACCGTCGCCGCCAAAACCGCTGAAACCGCCAAAGCCGCCGGGGCCGCCGGGGCCGCCGCCGTTCTGGGCAGCGTAGTTGGGGTCAACACCGGCAAAGCCGTACTGGTCGTAGAGCTGGCGCTTCTTCGGGTCCGAAAGCACCTCGTTTGCCTCGTTGATCTCCTTGAACTTTTCCTCGGCATCCTTGTCGCCGGGGTTATAGTCCGGGTGGTACTTCATGGCCAGCTTGCGGTAAGCCTTTTTGATCTCCGCGTCGGTGGCCGTCTTGGATACACCCAGCACTTCGTAGTAATCACGTTTCTCCTGTGCCATAATCCAATCACCTCTCGTATAAGCAGCAACCTCCCCTATATAGCAGCGCACTGCCGCTTCCAGTACAGACAGCCTCAAGCAGATCTGTACAAGCCTGACCGGCCTGCCAATGGCTCCCCTATCAGGGGAGCTGGCGAGCCTCAGCGAGACTGAGAGGTTTTCTCTATAACCAGCAAGAGCCGCCCCGGCAAAACCGGAGCGGCTTTTGCTATTCTACGCGCATACCCGCCGGTTTGGCCGGATACGCACTGCTGTGTCTCAAATCAGACTTCCTTGAAGTCTGCGTCCACAACGCCGTCATCGCCCGGCTTCTGCTGGCCGTTTGCACCAGCATCGGGGCCGGGCTGTGCGCCTGCGGCCTGCTGCTGGGCAGCAGCGGCAGCCTGATACATCTTCTCGAAGACGTGGCTCAGAGCATCCTGCTTTGCCTTGATGTCGTCGATGGAGCCGGACTGGACAGCGGTCTTCAGGTCGGCCAGCTTTGCCTCGGCCTCGCTCTTGACGTCGGCGGGCATCTTGTCGCCGTTCTCCTTCAGCATCTTCTCAGTCTGGAAGACCATCTGGTCGGCGCCGTTGCGGATGTCCACTTCCTCGCGCTTCTTCTTATCGTCGGCAGCAAACTGCTCAGCTTCCTTCACAGCCTTGTCGATGTCGTCCTTGGACATGTTGGTGGAAGCGGTGATGGTGATGTTCTGCTCCTTGCCGGTACCCAGGTCCTTCGCGCTGACCTTCACGATGCCGTTTGCATCAATATCGAAGGTGACTTCGATCTGAGGCACACCACGGGGAGCCGGAGCGATGCCGTCCAGATGGAAGACGCCGAGGCTCTTGTTGTCGCGGGCAAACTCACGCTCGCCCTGCAGGACATTGATCTCAACAGAGGGCTGGTTATCCGCAGCAGTGGAGAAGACCTGGCTCTTGTGGGTAGGAATGGTGGTGTTGCGCTCAATGATCTTGGTGCAGACGCCGCCCAGAGTCTCAATACCGAGGCTCAGCGGGGTGACATCCAGCAGCAGCAGACCCTTGACGTCGCCCTGCAGGACGCCGCCCTGGATAGCAGCACCGACGGCCACGCACTCATCGGGGTTGATGCCCTTGAAGGGCTCGCAGTTCAGCTCTTTCTTGACTGCATCGTAGACAGCGGGGATACGGGTGGAACCACCGACCATCAGGACCTTCTTCAGATCAGATGCGCGCAGGCCGGCATCCTGCAGAGCCTTGCGGACAGGGGTCATGGTGCGGTCGACCAGATCTGCGGTCAGCTCGTTGAACTTTGCACGGGTCAGGGTCATATCCAGATGCTTGGGGCCGGTAGCGTCAGCCGTGATGAAGGGCAGGTTGATCTGGCTGCTCATAGCGCTGGACAGCTCGATCTTTGCCTTCTCGGCAGCTTCCTTCAGGCGCTGAGCGGCCATCTTATCCTTGCGCAGGTCGATGCCGTTCTCGGTCTGGAAGGCGTCAGCCATCCAGTCGATGATGCGCTGGTCGAAGTCGTCGCCGCCCAGATGGGTGTCGCCGTTGGTGGCCAGAACTTCGGTGACGCCGTCGCCCATCTCGATGATGGAGACATCGAAGGTGCCGCCGCCCAGGTCGTAGACCATGATCTTTTGGTCATCTTCCTTATCGATGCCGTATGCCAGAGAAGCGGCAGTAGGCTCGTTGATGATACGCTTGACGTTCAGGCCGGCGATGGTGCCAGCGTCCTTAGTAGCCTGACGCTGGCTGTCGTTGAAGTAAGCAGGAACGGTGATGACGGCCTCGGTGACAGGCTCGCCCAGATAAGCCTCCGCATCAGCCTTCAGCTTCTGCAGGATCATAGCGCTGACCTGCTGGGGAGTGTACTCCTTGCCGTTCAGGGTCACCTTGTGGTCGG
>PPYE01091426.1_pt1 | contig 10968 bp, 10 predicted proteins | sample 1559881 | NCBI WGS metagenome assembly PPYE01 (sample SAMN08240022, study PRJNA423297) | Human gut metagenome, whole genome shotgun sequencing project.
ATTTTCTCTGCGTCTATCAGATGCAGTTCGTTGCTGTGTATTAAATATTTTTCCATGACTGCAATGTTTTTAATGTTATTATAGATATAACATCCCGCAGTCATGGAAAGTTCAATGATTGAATGTTAGATTTTGGCAAGTGCCTGATCCAAATCAGCAATTAGGTCATCGATATGTTCTGTTCCAATGGATAGACGTACGGTGCCCGGATAAATTTCCTGTTCGGCTAGCTCCTGTGCATTGAGCTGCGAATGGGTAGTGCTCGCCGGGTGGATCACCAATGATTTCACGTCAGCCACATTGGCTAGCAGGGAGAAAATCTCCAGACTGTCGATGAAACGGTGTGCCTCTTCTTGTCCGCCTTTTACCTCGAAAGTAAAGATAGAACCGGCACCGTTCGGGAAATAACGTTGATACAGTGCATGGTCGGGATGGTTGGATAATGACGGGTGATTCACTTTCTTCACTTTTGGATGATTGTTTAAGAAATTCACTACCTTCAATGCATTTTCTACATGACGCTCTACACGTAAGGAAAGAGTTTCCAGGCCTTGCAGCAGGATAAAAGCGTTGAATGGGCTGATGGTAGCTCCTGTGTCGCGCAGCAAAATGGCACGGATGCGGATTGCATAGGCAGCCGGACCGGCTGCATCGACGAAGCGTACGCCATGATAGCATGGATCAGGTTCGGTCAGTTGTGGGAATTTGCCGGAAGCTACCCAGTCGAATTTTCCTGAATCTACAATGACTCCTCCCAATGAGGAACCGTGTCCGCCAATGAACTTTGTTGCGGAATGTACTACGATATCTGCTCCGTGTTCGATGGGGCGGATTAAATACGGAGTTCCGAATGTGTTATCAATAATCAAAGGTATTTTGTGGCGATGGGCTATTTCTGCCACTGCTTCTATATCAATGATATTTGAATTCGGATTTCCCAGGGTTTCGATAAATACGGCTTTTGTATTTTCCTGAATAGCCTTTTCAAAGTTCGACAAATCGCTTGGGTCAACGAATGTTGTTGTGATGCCATAGCTGGGCAAGGTATGTGCCAGTAGGTTATAACTTCCTCCGTAAATAGTTTTGGCTGCTACAATATGATCGCCTGCACGAGTGATACTCTCAAAAGCATAAGTGATGGCAGCGGCACCCGAAGCGACTGCCAGCCCTGCTACTCCTCCTTCAAGAGCGGCTACGCGTTGTTCAAAGACTCCTTGAGTGGAGTTGGTCAGACGGCCGTAGATGTTTCCCGGGTCCTGCAGGCCGAAGCGTGCGGCTGCATGGGCGGAGTTGTGAAATACATAAGAGGTGGTCTGGTAAATAGGTACTGCGCGGGCATCTGTTGCCGGGTCTGCTTGTTCTTGTCCTACATGAATCTGTAAAGTCTCGAAGTGTAATTTCTTTGTTGCCATAATCGTATGTTTTTTAAGTTTATATTCTTTCTTTATTTTCTTGCAAAGTTATGAGATGTAGATATATCGAACAAGATGTAGATGAAATATAGAAAATAATGCTATTTTTGTGCCTTTATATGGAATAATGTAACTGCGTTGTTCCTGAAAATCACCTTTTAGAAGAATATTTTTCTTATGGATACTTTTGATAAGTTGGATAAAGTAGATTTGCAAATACTCCGTACTTTGCAAGAGAATGCCCGATTGACAACGAAAGAGTTGGCCGCGCGGGTGAGTCTTTCTTCAACTCCTGTTTTTGAACGTCTTAAACGGTTGGAGAATGGAGGCTATATAAAAAAGTATATTGCCGTATTGGATGCGGAAAAACTGAATCAGGGATTTGTCGTGTTCTGCAGTGTGAAGCTTAGACGTCTGAATAGGGATATAGCGGCAGAGTTTACACGGATCATACAGGATATTCCTGAAGTAACCGAATGTTATAACATATCAGGAAGTTATGATTACCTGTTGAAGATTCATGCTCCCAACATGAAATACTATCAGGAGTTTATTCTGAATGTGTTGGGGACAATTGATAGTTTGGGATCACTGGAAAGTACATTTGTGATGGCAGAAGTGAAGCATCAATATGGGATACATATTTAGTGGGAACATTTTAGCGTTAATTCCCATCTTTCATACAGGGATATGAAAATAATCTTGTACATTTGTCAGATAATGTTCAACCTAATGAAGAAGTAATGATCCTGAATACGAAGATATATCCGCGCAGTAATGACTATCAGACTGTTTACCTGAACGCTGTTGTCAGGAATCCTGCCATTGTTGTAGGCGACTATACGATATACAATGATTTTGTTAATGATCCGACTCAATTTGAGAAGAATAACGTTTTGTATCATTATCCTGTTAATGGAGACCGGTTAGTGATAGGAAAATTCTGTTCCATTGCTTGTGGGGCTAAGTTTCTTTTCAACAGTGCGAACCACACCTTGAATTCTTTATCAAATTATCCATTTCCCATCTTCTTTGAAGAATGGCAGCTGGACAAGAAAGACGTCGCTTCGGCTTGGGATAATAAAGGAGATATAGTGATTGGAAGCGATGTATGGATTGGTTATGAAGCTGTTATCATGGCAGGTGTACATGTTGGGGACGGAGCAATCATTGCGTCACGGGCGGTTGTTACAAAAGATGTTCCTCCTTATACGATAGTGGGAGGAATGCCCGCAAAGGAAATCCGGATGCGTTTTGATAAAGACACGGTTGATAGATTGCAGGAGTTGCAATGGTGGAACTGGAATATTGAGAAGATTACCCGATATTTGCCTCATATAATGAGTGGCAAAATCGACGAACTGATGAAATAAATCTAATTATAGGTGTTTGATCGAAATCAGACAAGTGGAGACTTCGGTTAATCTATTGAAATATTATATGAAGAAAGTTCATTTTATTTTATGGTTCATTCAGGCTGTCTTGTTTTCAACAGTGGTAGAAGCAGCTCCGATTGACCATAAGGAAGCTATTCGGATTGCTGACAAATTCATGTTCTCTAACCGGGAAAATATTCTTGATAAATGCGAACGTGCAATTTCGGAACTGAATCAATTATGTGTGGTCAATTACGTTTTTCAAAACCGGGCGGTAGGCTTTGTGATAGTAGGTTTGGATGATAGCTTGCCTTCTCCTATATTGGCGTTTTCTCCGTTCGGGAGAGTCAATTTGCAGAATGGTACTATGAAGAAACTGTTGGACAGTTACAGTCATGAGATTATAGAATGGCAGGAAGACAGAACGCGGTTTGCTGCGGGAGATACTATTATTTATTATCAGCGAAAGAACTCTGTTTGCCAGCCTTTGCTGCAAGGTATTTCGTGGGGGCAGGGGAGTCCCTATAATGACAGAATGCCGTTGGATGGCAATGGGAAGAAATATTTGGCAGGGTGTACCGCTGTCTCCGTAGGGCAAATTATGAAATACTATGAATACCCTTTGCGTGGAACGGGTAAAAGCTCTTATATCCAAACCGATGAAAGAGGGAAGAGTTATTCTCTCACTGCTGATTACGATTCATTACATATTGATTGGAATTCTATAAAGAATAAATACGATTTGCAAGAATCTACCGATGCTTCAGAGAGTGTCAGCCGGTTATTGTATTATTGTGCAGTTGCGGCAGCAGCCAAATTCTCGCCGGAGACAACCACCGGTTATGTGAAACCGATCACTATGGCACTTCATAAGAATTTTGGTTATCATCCTTCCATCCGGTATATACGAAAGAATGAATTGTCGGGAGTGGAACTACAACAACTCTTTTACCGGGAACTGGAGGCCAAACGTCCGGTGTTATGTTGCGGGTTGTCGCATTTTTTTGTTTGTGATGGGTTTGCCGACGATTATTTTCATATCAATTGGGGATGGAGAGGCGCTATGGATGGTTATTTCAAATTGTCTGTTTTCGGAGCTAAAGCAGATAAACTTCAAATATTCGATGATGTGATTGTAAACATACGTCCTTGCGGACTTCTGCAGGAGAAACATAAAACGGTCAATCTACAGCAACCGGGTGATTTGTGCCAATATATATCCGATGAAGAAGCCCGGACGCTGACCTCACTGACTGTTACCGGAAAATTGAATGGGAAAGACTTTTACCTGCTTCGGAAGATGGCAGGAGCTATTCGTTCTGTTTGGGAAGATGGTGGGGAACTCTGTAAACTGGATTTGTCGAAAACAGAAATTGTGGCAGATTCTGTGAATCCTTATTATAAGGAAAATCTCACTAAAATGAAGTTTGTAAAGAAGGTCAGCCGGCGAAATCCTTCCGGTATGCAGTCATGGACTTTTAAGTTCGAAACAATGGATGATAAAGAATGGGAATTGTTATGCCAGCTTAAAGGAGACAGGGATTATCGGAATCATTCATGGAAGTTTGTAAAGGATGGAAACGATTATTATATTCAATATTATCTTTCCGCTCATACCATAAGCACCCATCTTTTCAGGAATTGCATCCATCTGAAAGAATTAATTCTTCCCGATCAAACATTGGAGATTCAACCAGCAGCTTTTGCTGACTGTAAATCTCTGCGGCAGATGTCAATTCCTTCACAGACGAAAGTGCTTTACCCGAACGCATGGCAAGGATGTCTCTCTATTCAATCCGTATCAGTATCTCCTTCAAACTCCGAGTTTATGGCGAAAGAGGGGGTACTCTATTCTAAAGATTCGACTATGTTGGTTTATTATCCGGCTAATAAATCAGATTCCCTTTATATCATGCCCGGTAGTGTCAGTTATTTGCGGTCTTATGCTTTTAATGAAGCTCTCTTCTTGCGTGATGTCCGGTTGTCCGGTCAGCTAAAGAAAATTCCCCGATATGCTTTTTCCCAGTGTCCGTTGCTTCGATCGGTCAAGCTTCCTGAAAGTATTGTGGAAATAATCTCCAGGACTTTTGCAGGCTGCAATAGACTATCGACTGTTTTTCTTCCATCTAAATTACAAAAAGTAGAAGATGACGCATTTTTCCGGTGTGATAGCCTGACTGCTATTTATAGTTTGAATGTGACGCCTCCTCAAATAACTAGCCGGACATTCGGCCAATTGATAGAAAAAGGTAGTATTACGCTTTGGATACCAAAAGGATCTGTGCAATCTTATAAGCAGACACCTTGGGCTGTTTTTAAGAATGTGGCTGAATTTTAGAAAAAGAAGTTTAGAATGGCAAATAAATACGAAGAACGGCTGGGAACAGAACGCATGTTGCCACTAATCTTTAAAATGGCACTTCCGGCAGTGGCAGCGCAATTCGTTAATTTGCTTTATAGCATGGTCGACCGTATTTATATTGGTCATATCCCTGGGATTGGTACGGATGCATTGGCGGGGGTAGGAGTAACGACTTCTCTTGTTATACTGATTTCTTCTTTTTCAGCGATAGTGGGAGGTGGCGGTGCACCCTTAGCGGCTATCGCACTCGGACAGGGTGAGCGTTCACGTGCCGGAAAAATTCTGGGTAATGGTTTTATCTTGCTGATCCTATTCACCTTGTTTACTTCTCTCATCGCATATACCTTTATGGAGCCGATTCTACTCTTTACAGGAGCTTCGGAAAATACATTAGAGTATGCAGTCGATTATCTCTCTATCTATTTATTGGGAACTATCTTCGTAGAAATATCCACAGGGCTGAATTCTTTTATCAATGCACAGGGACGGCCTGCTATCGCCATGTATTCGGTATTAATAGGAGCACTGTTGAATATCGTCCTCGATCCGATTTTCATCTTTTGGCTTGATATGGGAGTAAAAGGCGCAGCCCTGGCTACAGTACTTTCACAGGCGTGTAGTGCCGTGTGGGTTTTAACTTTCCTTTTCTCCCGACACGCCTCTCTCCCTTTGGAAAAACGTTACATGACGTTGAACCGGAAAATCATACTTTCTATATTTGCTTTGGGTGTATCACCGTTTATTATGGCAAGCACCGAAAGCCTTGTTGGCTTTGTTCTGAACAGCAGTCTGAAAGATTTTGGAGATATTTATGTCAGTGCATTGACCATCCTGCAAAGTGCGATGCAATTTGCGAGTGTCCCATTAACCGGATTTGCGCAAGGTTTTGTTCCTATTGTGAGTTATAATTATGGGCATGGCGATAAACAACGTGTCAGAGACTGTTTCCGTGTCGCATTGATAACCATGTTCTCATTTAACTTACTGTTGATGCTGTTTATGATTCTATTCCCCTCAACAGTAGCTTCCGCCTTTACAAGTGATGAAAGACTGATAGAAACAGTCCGCTGGACAATGCCTGTTTTCTTGGGCGGTATGACTATCTTCGGATTACAACGAGCCTGCCAAAATATGTTTGTAGCTTTGGGACAAGCAAAAATATCTATTTTCATTGCCTTGCTGCGCAAAGTGATTCTACTGATTCCATTGGCTTTGATATTGCCGCACTATATGGGAGTAACCGGTGTATATGCGGCTGAAGCAATATCTGATGCGACGGCGGCAATTTGTTGTACTTTGTTATTCTTCTGGCAGTTTCCCAAGATATTGGGAAAAATACAGGGGAATATTTTGCATACAGATTAGAACAGCCAATGTACAAAGCATTGGCTATTTCACAGATATGCCTAACATTACAGCTATATCCTGACTGTCCTTCTATACAGAATGAGGAATTTCCTCTTTTACCAGTAAAGCCTCGTTTTGCATGGATAATCTTTTTTCATTGCTAAGTAGAACTTTGGTTTGCTCACTGATTACTATTTAAAGTCAATGATTTGATTGATAATTAGTATAAAATGCGGAGAATAATCGATATATTTACCGCAAAATATACGGAGAATATGAAATCAATCTATATCTGCGTATAATAATTAAATTTTTTGCAATAGGTGATGACATCGGATAGATATTTAGTGTATATAAAAGAGGAAAAAAGGATGTTGCTGGAGACTGGATAGAAAAATGTTTGTTCATATTATGAGAGGGGAGATATACAAATGGAATTAATCATTGAGGAATGACAATGGAAAAGATGGATAGTGAATTTATTAAGGGGCGCATTGCCCCTTGTGGACTGCATTGCGGAAAGTGCTTTGCTTTTGCCGATGGAGATATTTCTTACCACAGTAATGAACTCAAGAAGTCGTTAGGCAATTTTGAGGTGTATGCGCAACGTTTCGTAGAGATGCTTAATGAGCCTGTTTTTGCAAAGTATGCGGATTTTAAAGAGTTTTTGGATCATTTATCCGTGGCAACTTGTCAAGGGTGCAGGAAAGAAAAATGCAAGTTGTTTAAAACCTGTAATGTTCGTGCATGCAGCGAGGAGAAGCAAGTGGATTATTGCTTCCAGTGTAGCTGCTTTCCTTGTGAGAATACAGGCTTTGATGAGCATTTATACAAGAGATTTGTAGCCATCAACAGACGGATGCAAGAGGTTGGAGTGGAAAAATATTATGAGGAAGTAAAAGACCTGCCTCGTTATTAGCTCATTACTAGCTTTCTCTCTGTTTCATTCCAGCTCCTGTGCATAAATGTTGATGGCGCGTAATGCCTTTGAGATTTCAGTCGGGGTGATGCCCTGACATTCTATTCTCAATACTTTTTCCCAGTCCTCCATATCTACATTCCATTTGTAGATTTGGGGACATAGGGTGAACAGCGCTGCGATATGTTTTATATCCCGTGCATTTCTAACCGAGGTTCGAAAAATGAGTATTTGCTCTTCCATAGTTACTATCAATTACTTTTGTTTTCAGTGCAAAGGTAGGTTTAAACAAGGTTCCGTATAGGATTATTCGACGAATGCCCTGATTACTCATGACGAAATAAGTAATACGGGAGATTAACTTCATATACTTATCCTTTGAAAAGTCAGTCATCTGTACCTGTCAATATATAAAAAAGTGTATCTGTTCTCGTCTTTCTTTTTTGATTTACTTTGCAGTGTTGTTTTAATCTCCTAATATACTTAAAGGTTATGAAGTTGAATTTTGCTAAAAGAATGTCTTATATAAAGGCTTCGGAAATAAGAGAGATATTAAAAGTCACCGAACAGGAAGATGTGATTTCGTTTGCAGGTGGTCTGCCTGCTCCAGAACTTTTTCCGATAGATGAAATCAATGAGATCAATCAGATCGTATTGAAAGAGGCAGGTACGAAAGCGCTCCAATATACTACAACAGAAGGTTATGTCCCTTTGCGCGAATGGATTGCCAACCGGATGAACGAACGTTTGGGCACGACTTTCGATAAAGATAATATTCTGATTACCCATGGCTCGCAACAAGGATTGGACTTATCCGGAAAAGTTTTCCTGGACGAGGGAGACATCGTACTTTGCGAAAGCCCTACGTATTTGGCTGCAATCAGTGCATTCAAAGCGTATGGATGTAGCTTTATTGAAATTCCTACGGATGGGGACGGTATGATGATGGATGTTTTGGAAGATGTTTTGAGCAATACTCCTCATATAAAGCTGATATATGCAATACCTACTTTTCAAAATCCTACAGGAAAAACGTGGAGTTTGGAAAGACGCAGGAAGCTGGCTGAATTATCCGCAAAGTATGGTGTTGCGGTTATTGAAGACAATCCGTACGGCGAGTTAAGGTTTGAAGGAGAGTCTTTGCCATCTATAAAGTCTTTTGATGAGGCTGGAAATATCCTGTGTACAGGTAGTTTCTCGAAAATATTCTGTCCCGGTTTCCGGATTGGCTGGATTGCGGGGGATAAAGAGATTATCCGCAAATACGTATTGGTCAAGCAAGGTACGGATTTACAATGCAACACTATTGCCCAAATGACCATCGCCGAATACCTGAAGCGCTATGATATTGATAAACATATTGCCAAAATAGTAGAAGTATACAGAAAACGCAGAAATGTGGCGATTGAAAGTATAGAACGTTATTTTCCTGATACTATAAAGTTTACTCGTCCCGAAGGCGGATTATTTACATGGATAGAACTTCCCGAAGGGATTTCGGCACGTGATGTTTTAGTCAGAAGCCTGGAGAAAAAGATTGCTTTTGTTCCGGGAGGCTCCTTTTATCCGAACGGAAACAAGGAAAATACGCTTCGGATCAACTACTCTAATATGCCCGAAGACAAAATAGAGAAAGGACTTAAAACCCTCGGCGAAGTGGTAAAGGAGTATATCAGTCAATCAAAATGATTCTTTGATAATGTTTCCCAAAACCTGCAAGCGTTCTTCAATGAAAGCACTCCATTGCTGACCGAAACTCAAGCGCATACAGTTTCTGTACTGGTCGTGCAGAGTAAACATGCGTCCGGGAGCAATGCTGATCTTATGTTGCATCGCTTTGTAATATAGCTCCGTGGTATCAATCTTTTTATTCAGTTCCACCCAAAGCATAAAACCTCCTTGTGGAGTGATGATTTTAGTGTCTTCGGGAAAATAGTCGGTAATAGCTTGTGCCAAATGAAGACTATTGGAATGTAGCTCATGGCGCAACTTGCGTAAATGATTCTCATACCTGCCGTTCTCCATGAAGTTGGCAATGGCTTCTTGGTTGAGGGTAGGAGTGGATATTAAATGAATATGTTTCTGACGAATAATAGCATCCTTAAACTTACCGGGGGCAATCCAGCCTACCCGATAACCGGGAGCTAACGTCTTTGATACAGAACCACACCATAACACAAGTCCCTTTTCATCGAAAGCTTTGCATGGCTTAGGGCGTGAATGTCCGAAGAATACATCGCCGTATAAATCATCTTCAATCAGAGGAATATTGTGTTCCGCCAACATCTGTACTATCTCTTTCTTATGTTCATCGGGCATGCAACTCCCAAGCGGATTACTGAAATTACTGATAAGCAGGCATAGATTGATCTGCGGCAATACTTTTCTTAAAGCATCGGGTTCGATGCCTGTTACAGGATTGGTCGGCAGTTCCAGCACATGAAGCTCCATACTGTTGGCCAACTGTAATATCCCGAAATAAACAGGACTTTCAACAGCTATCGTGTCTCCTCTTTGAGCAATAACAGATAATGCTAAAGAGATGGAATTGGTTACTCCTGTGGTAGTAACAATATCATCTTCGGTCAGATTTCCATTCCAGCTATACGCAAAACGGGCAATATAGTTTCTCAAACGAATGTTTCCTTGAGGGTCTTCATACCTGGTGCCGTTCCCCGGAAGTGAATACATGGCCTTGGTCAGTTCTTTATTGAGTTTGGCAATAGGCAATAAAACATCTTCCGGTATTCCCAGCGAAAAACGGGTGATAGACGAATCTTCGATGGAATGATATACTTCCATGATTAAGTCTGCTTCTTCCTTTCCCGGAGATTGAGCGGAAGGCTGCGTTGTTGCCGGCGCAGACAAATTTAGTGGCTTATAATTGACAATGTACCCTGATTTGGGGCGGGAAATGATGAATCCTTCCTTTTCCAGTTCATAATATACCTGAATGGCTGTATTTAAACTTACGCCATATTCATTGCTGATAGTACGTAAAGAAGGTAATTTCTCGCCTGCTTTCCATATACCTGTTTTTATTTGCCAGGCGATAGTGCCGGCTATCTTTTGATATAGGATTTCTCTTTTCATGTTTATTCTGTACTTGGCAAAGATACAAAAATGATGTCTGTATCTGTTGTTGTTTGATTGCAAATAATTCATTCAGTCATTTTTTATAATTGCTTGCTATTCAGTTATAAATTTATTCCATATCATTATATTTTAGACATGACAAGATTATCATTGAAATATATTTCAACATATACATTCCTACGATAGAAGCGTCAAAAATAAAAGAGACGAACAATTTTCTTAATTTAAGTTTAGGACTTCAACAGTCGATTCGTTTCTCGGTGAGAAACACTTCGTTTCTCGGTGTCGAAAAGGTTGTTTCTCGGTGAGAAACGGGTTATTGGTTTTAAAGGAAAAGCCCGAATAGTAACCGCCTGGATAACAGTGTTTTACAAAATAACGTTATCTATCAGAAATACATAGGAGTTTTATTGACATTTTTTTTGCAATACCGTTTATTTCTATTGCATCTATTAC
>PPYE01358553.1_pt1 | contig 10967 bp, 7 predicted proteins | sample 1559881 | NCBI WGS metagenome assembly PPYE01 (sample SAMN08240022, study PRJNA423297) | Human gut metagenome, whole genome shotgun sequencing project.
CGATCAGGCAGTTCACGACTTCCTGGCTCGCCGTCTCTACAACATGACTGGCGACATCGTAATGTCTCTCCTCATCCTCGACGATGCAACCAAGGCACCAGAGCTGTTTGCCAAGAGTGCAAACGTATATGTTCGCATGGCAGAGGAGGAAGTTCTCGGTCATTCAGCATACATCCAGAACTTCAAGGCAGAAGACTTGGAGAGTTTCAAGGCGTAAAGGACTTTGATTTTCTCTCGCAAATTTCTGCGGTAACGCAGTTTTTTGCGAGAGATTTATTTTTTTTAAAAAGGACACCTTCACGAGTGATTTGATCTCAATCAACTTCAATCAAGTATCATATTAAAAATAAAAAGTTGATGAAATATATTCTTTTTATCATATCATTTGCCTTTCAGAGCACAGTTGCAAAGGCACAAGAGTTTGAACAACCAATTAGCCAAACCAAGTACCTAGTTGAAAACGCCGATTTAGATTCTTTTGGAGAAAATAGTATATGGAGTTTAGAAGGTGCAGAACTAGAAAAGCTACCAGAGAAATCACTCTACTACATAAGTAACAACGACTCATCCTTATTAATCAATGAAGAAGATGATACCCAAAACTTGTTTTCAAGGATAAATGATGATTTATACATTGCTGGATTGGAAAACAAGCTGACTAAAATTACGTATGAGACAAAAGAATTATATACCAAGAGGAATTTTCAATATAGAGATTCAATTGGTGGCACATTTGCCGGTCATGGTCTTTATTCAGACAAAGTAAAACTATCAGTTAATGGCTCTTACACTACTATTGTAGATGGAATAGGTAGTTTAGTATTACCAGATAACAAGACCATTGAGAATATCATTAGAGTTACCACAATTAGAAAGATAGAGAATATCGGAAAGATCCTAATCATCAAAGAAAACAGATGGTTAGAACAAAGCTATTTACTACCAATTATAGAAAGAACAGAAATCTACTACAGCAATACTTCTTTAGGAAGTGTAACATACTATACACCAACTAATAGTTGTTCAGAAAAACTAACAAGCAAGCAGAAAGGTAAACAAGAAAAGCATTCCGCAACCCACAAGGTAGAAAATCGTTTCAATAAAAGCCAAAAGGAGATTGATTTTTCCATAAGTAAAAATAACAAAGAAAATAGTCCAACCATCTCATTTGACATTTCCCAAAACGCTTCAAGCATATCTTATGAGATTTATACATTAGATGGAATCTGCATATATAAATCAGAGACTATTTCTCTACAAAAGGGGAAGTATGTAAAAAGTTTGCCTATGCTAAATCATTCAAATTACATAGTCAACTTCATTATAAACAATAAACATTGTGCAAAAAAAGTTCAATTTTAAACACAAGCCGCATGAAAGAAATCAAATTATCAACCATCAGTCTACTTTTGGTAATACTCACATTATTACCACAAAACGGATATACACAAGTCACAAACAACTTTTATGACTTCATTCCCTCTAGTCCCAATATGACAGAAATGTCCAAATTCTGCTATATGCCTGTGAGTTATTATACTGGCATTCCTAATATATCCATCAATTTGGGAACACTTTATTGTGGCCCCATAAGTGTGCCTATTTCTGTATCATACTATGCAGGAGGCATTAAGGTAGATCAAGTTGCATCCAACATTGGACTTGGCTGGAGTTTAAATGCAGGAGGCATCATAAGCCAGACAGTTTGCAAAGAAAACGACTTAGAGCATTTAAACAATCGCTTTGTCCTTTCCGAGAAAGAAGTCAAGGACAACAAGCATTTGTCTAAAGACGAAATGCTTAGCCTCCACATGAATGGCATAGATTGCGCACCTGATATATTCTCATATAATTTTATGGGGCATATAGGACAGTTCATCATGGACAAAGACCAAAAATTCTATGATATCCATGGTAGTCACGACCTTGACATAACGTATAAGAACCATGCTTTTGTTATTACGGATTTATACGGAAATATATTTACTTTTTCCGATTTAGAAACATGCGAAACTTGCACAAAATTCTACAATTGCTCCTTTTCTGGAAACAAATTATACAAATCAAGAAGCGATGCAATAACAAACAATATTCCAACAGGATATTACCTTACAAAACTTCAAACCCCTGATGGAATACACTCCATAAGCTTTTACTATACGAAAGAAACATATTCTGTAGAAAACAGATTGGAAGGCTGTTTGTATTTTGACGTAGAAAGTACAAAAAAAGGAAATAATGGTTGGAAGGAATATGGATTATTGTCCCAAGACACACAAGAAGGAAGTCATATAGCCAATGTGCCAGAAAGTAATTTTTCACAAACAACAATTACATACACGGCACTACGTCTAAACAAAATCGAGACTAGTACAGGGGAGAATTGTGTCCTTACTTATTCTAATGAAGACAGAAAGGATTTACCTGGCAGCAAACAAATTTGCAAGATTTCTATCAACACTCAAAAAGAGACACCTAGCTACTGGTCATTTAATTATGGCTATTTCGAATCTGACACAAAAACTCTTGATGGGAGTAAAACTGAACTCAACTATCGCCTCAAGCTTCAAAGCATAGACAAGGAAAGCCCTGACAGCAAAAAGAAACTCTCATATAGTTTTAGCTACTATGGCGAAGATAAAAATGAGCCAAAACTGCCCTATAGAAATGCGTTTAAAGGACAAGACTTTTGGGGATACTGTAATGGAAAAACAGACAGCTATGAAGCTGCCAAGATCAGCAACATATTTCCAAACATGGAGAAACTAAATTACCAAGATCATGAATCCATAAACATGAGTGGAATAACCGGTTACCCTAGCAATAATGATACCTTTTCATTTTATATAGGAAGTAACCATGAAGTAAATGGAGAGTACGCAATAGCCTATTCTCTAAAATCCTTGTCTTATCCCACTGGGAAAACTGCATCTTTTCATTATGAACCTAACGAATATTATTACGCAGGCTCAAGAATTGTCGGAAAACAATATGCAGGTGGACTTAGAACTAAAAATATTACTTACATAGGCGGTACAAGAAACTCCCTAAGCCAATCATATAAATATGACAAAGAAAACGCAGTAGGAAATAACATTAGCACTGGAGTTTTGACAAATATTCCAATGCACATCACCCAACGTCCTTTACCCTTGTCAAACTCAAAGAAAGGCGAAGAAAATTATGATATATTTTTAAAACTGAATTCGCATTCTTTTAATCCAGCTTATACCATTAGCGGTGACTACATTGGCTATGAAGAAGTCACAGAAACCACCACTGAAGGGAAAACGGTCTATGATTTCACATCTAGTCGAGATGCAGCACAAAAATATGAAGTTACACTTATGAAGCAATGGGGCAATGAATATTCCGAATGTTTGTCATCGGTTCCATATCCTGCAATATATAAAACTGCAAATAATGGATATTTATACGAACCAACTCCTAATGGTTATATCGGAGATTCTTGGAAAAGAGGCTTGATGAAATCTAAAAAAAATTACGACTCCAGCAATAAGTTGATTTCAACAGAAGAATACGAATATACAGATACTTTGTTTCATTACATTTATGGAATAGAGCCTTTCAAATTATCATCAGGTTCTTCAACTGGCTCGGCTTCAGTATCAAGTACTAAAGACTACATCCTCGCTACTAGATACAAGATTCCTGTTGGAAAATCATCAAAAGTCTCAAGCAAGGTCACAGAATACAGAAATAATGTTTCCATGGAATCTGAACAGCATTTCTTTTACAACAAATATGACCTGCCGACTAAAACTATTACAAAATATAAGGATGGAGACTCCATGACTGTCTTACAGCATTATCCTTCTGATATGACATACGGTATATATCCCCAAATGGCTTCCAAACATATGTTGGCATATCCCATTGAGACCATCGTCAACTACAATAACAAAGCTTGTGATTTAAGTCTCAAGACTTATGTAGAATACAATGGAATGTATTTACAAAAGGAAGACTACTCTGCAACCATAAATGGACTGGCAAACATAACCAGCTATAACGGCAACAAAAAAGATAGTCATTATACAACACCCAACTTTACTATTACAAACTATGACAAAAGAGGAAGGATGATAAGTACTACAGATAGAAACAACCTCTGTCATGTTTTCGCATGGGACATTTATGGCAGGTTAATCATGCACGTTGAAAATGCTACTCTTGCAGAAGTACTTTCATTCTGTCCCAGAATTACCTACGGAGATGTTCCTGAAGAAAAAATCATCCATTTACGCAATAATTTGAAGAAAGCTTCCGTCACTAGTTATAAATATGACAATGGAAAATTATGTTGCATCACAAATCCTAGGGGAATCGAAACATATTTCGAATACGATGGATTTGGCCGACTCATTGCAGAAAGAGACGCCAATCATAATATTACAAAAAAATATCAATATCACTATGCGTCAGAATATGAGAATCGGTAACATCATCATCATCACATATTTGCTACTCATGACATTTCACCTCAATGCCATGAGCAACGACACATGTGATTTCGGCACCATCTCACAAGACACGACGCTCATGTGGGATGGTGAGCTTCCCATGTACACACCTGCCGTCAAAATACATTTCAAAACCACGAAGAGTATGTACCTCACCATGGAACTCAATGGGAACATAGACTGCGTGCAAGACATGAGCCAGAAGCTCAACTTCAGCATCAACAGCTACAGGGTGGAATACCTACACTTACCAAAGGGTAACTATATATCAATAGGTGTCGTTTCCTATAACATCCTGAATAAAATTCCCTATGTTCATGCCAAATTGACATTCCGTGTGAGTAAACCAGAGTCCAAGCCTGAGGAGAGTGTCGATTACTCAACACTACCAAACACTTATCCATACATGGCTAGCAACCACATCTTCGTGACTGAGCCGACAGCTGCCGCAAAGGAGGCTTCCGAAAGCACCTCATCCAGTATCATTACCAAACTCTTCTACGATGGGTTTGGAAGGTTGGTGGAGACCGTAAACGTAGCTGCCTCACCGAACAGGAAGCATGTGACAACAATACAGGGATATGACTATTACGGAAGGAATAGCGAGAGTTGGAAACCTGCAGAGGATATATGGGACGATGCGGACGAAGATGGGTACATAGACCCGGAAGTGGTCAAGGACGCAGCCATCATGTCATATAACGACTCCTGTCCATACACAAGAACGGTCTATGAGCACAATCCCCTGAAGCGTACCTGCGGTACAATGGGCATAGGACAGAAATGGAGAAAGAATGGCAAGAACGAAACCACGGAATACCTGTTCAATAACGAACTGCTGCGCTGCATAAGATGGGAAGAGCAAGAAGGCTCGTTCAAGAACATGGGATGCTACAAACCGGGGGAGGTGTACGTCACCAAGGACACCGATGAGGACGGAAACATTTCGTACATTTTCAACAACCACAATGGAAAGACGATACTCAAGAGGAAACTGTCAAAAGACCAGTCATTTGACACATACTTCATATATGACGATGCAGAAGACCTCAGGTACATTCTGCCACCAGCCTTTTCCGAATACCCTGCTACCCTTGATGAGACGGACGAGGACATGAAGGACTACGCATACATGTACCATTACGACACCAGGAGGAGATGCACCGAGAAGAAATTGCCTGGATGCGACTGGGTGCGTTACATCTATGACAGGGCAGACAACGCAGTCTTCACCCAGAATGGAGAGCTAAGGAAACAAGGAAAATGGATGTTCCACATATACGACAGGCTCGGAAGGGTCTGCCTGGAGGGGACTTGCGCAAACAACCTCAACACACAAACCACACCAGAACTAGACATCGCCGCAGAATACACGGGGAAAGGGACATGGGGCTATGACATACAAGGCACGAATTTGGTTGGTCCCATCCTGCTCAACGCATACTATTATGACGGCTATGACGTATTAGGGACAGACCTGTTGGGGAATGTTGCCAACTATGGTACGAAGGTACTCTTCGAAAGTGAGGAGGGAAAATTCCCTGCAAAGGGACTGCTCACTGCTACCTTGACTGGTGTACTGGGAGCAGACGATGAAGACAAGGGAAAACTGAGCGCCATTTTTATCTATGACGAAAAAGGCAGAAACACCTATACTGTGGCGAACAACGTCATGGGAGGCATTGACCAGTTACGCACCACCTACACGTTCAGGGGAAAAGTCAGAGAAAGAGTAAGCCAACACACCCTGGAAGGAAAAACAACTTTGGAAACAATACGCTACGAGTACGACCACGTTGAAAGGCTCAAGGACATCTCGTATGCCATCAACAACGAAACACCCATCAAGATTGCGTCATACTCCTACGACAACGTAGGAAGACTGGAGGGAAAGGTGCTTGGAGGAAATATCCCCACTAAGTACACATACAATGTGAAGGACTGGATGAACACCATCTCCTCACAGCATTTCCAGCAGCAGCTCTTCTTTGAAAATGGCAGCTCCGTAAACATGGTTGCCAAAGATTACTACAACGGAAACATCAGCGCCATAAAGTGGAACACGAACGGAAAGGAACAGACCTACACCTTCACCTATGACGGACTGGACAGGCTGCTATACGCAGACCACAAGGACATGTCCTCCAATGAAGAGACATACAGTACGGAGTACGATTACGACAAGAACGGAAACGTGACATACCTGACAAGAATGGGATTAGTTGGAAATACGCCCGACATCAAGCAGGAGCTATACTTCTTGTACAATGGCAACCAACTCATTGAAGTTAGAGACGATGGGGAAAGAACCTTCAGGAAAGGCGAATCCACACTGGGTGGAAGCACGAGCAGACTCATGACATCGGGAAGAGCATACGACAAGAATGGTAATGTGACCAAGGAGGAAGACAAGGACATTTTGTCCATCCAGTACAATGTTATCAACTTGCCAAGCCACATCACTTTCAAAAACGGCAATTCCATCGATTACCTTTACTCTGGGAAAGGTGAAAAGCTGAGGGTGATATACAGCACGATGCCAACGATGGTTGCAGCAAGGGCACAGGCCATAGCCATCAATACCCCGATCAAGGAAAGCCTATACACATACGACACACTCAGTTATTGCGGTAACATCATCTACCGCAACGGCTTCCTACTGCGTATACTCAACGAGACAGGCTTTGCCACGCCTAACAATGGAAACTTCGCCCTACACTTTTTCATCAAGGATCATCTTGGAAACGTGAGAATCCTTGCAGACAGCAAGGGCAATGTGGAGCAAGCCATAGACTACTACCCTTTTGGTTCTGTCATAGCCGAGAGTAAGAACTCTGAGAGGCAGCCATACCTCTACAATGGGAAGGAACTGGACAGAATGAACGGACTAGACTGGTATGATTATGGTGCAAGAATGTACGAGAGCGACGGTCTCAGATGGGGACAGATTGACCCAAGGGCTGAGGATACACCTGAGGTCTCGCCATATGTGTATTGCAACAACAACCCGATAAAAGCCTCAGACCCAAACGGAGAAAAGATCATCATTTGGTACAAGAACCGAAGAGGAGAAGACAAGGCTTTTATTTTTACAGGTTTTCATCGGAAAAACTTTATATCTTGCCCAAATAATTCGTTTGTAATAGCATTTTTAAAATCATACATTTATAATGCTAGACATGGAGGCGGAAAGAATACTATTAAAGCAGCTAACGCCCCTAACATCACGGTTCATCTAGAGGATGCCAATACGGTTACAGACAGAGTTGACAAATATCATAATAATGGGGATGGAGACCATATCGTTTGTTGGGATCCTACCACTGGACTCAAACTGACAAATGGTGGACGCCAATCAGCAGCAACAAAATTAGAACATGAATTTGACCATGCTGTAGATGACATAACAAATCACAGAGCCCATCGTAATGCACAAAAAAACGATGGTTCCAGGTATGACAATCCAGAAGAAAAAAGAGTCATAGAAGGATCTGAAGCCCAAACAGCCAAAGGCAATGGCGAAGGAGTTCGTCACAATCACCGTGGTACAAAATACCCGACAATTAGTCCAACAAGTATTAAAGAAAAGAAATAAAAGAGCAATGAAAAAATCATCTATTTTCGCATGCATCATTTGCATGTTAGTTTTAGCAAGTTGCAATTTCATCAACAAGCCACAGATGGTAGTATATTATGATGACTTTTACAGCGAATCGCCTATTGCAACCGAACCTGACACAATGAAAAGTTATCTAGACAAAGACTCCATTGTAAAGAATAAAGTTCCACTCAGTGACTGGGAGTATATCAATTCTCACATCCAGGAAACCCATAAGCACAAAAATAGCATTCCAGAACCCCACATGGTCGTAAAAACAGATTCGCTTTTGTTTTTTGTAGGAGGAAGAGAAGAAGCATACAATGAGAACTATGACAGTATCGCTATCACTCCAAAGGCAATATATCTCATTCTGAAATATTCAAACTACTTCAACAAGATTACACGTGAAGACTTACAATATCATCCACTCATCCACAAGTTTGGTATTCCAAAGGAACATTGCTTTGAATATAAAGAACTGAACTTTTTGGAATGGAAGAAACGAATAGAAAGAATGGTTACCTACCACTTGCAACCAGAAAATTAAAGCAACGAACTATTCCAAAAGCAAAAGGATGATAAATACTACAGATAGAAACAACCTCTGTCATGTTTTCGCATAGGACATTTATGGCAGGTTAATCATGCACGTTGAAAATGCTACTCTTGCAGAAGTACTTTCATTCTGTCCCAGAATTGCCTACGGAGATGTTCCTGAAGAAAAAATCATGCAATTACGCAATAATTTGAAGAAAGCTTCCGTTACTAGTTATAAATATGACAATGAAAACTTATGTTGTATAACAAATCCTAGGGGAATCGATACATATTTCGACTACGACGGATTTGGGCGACTCATTGAAGAAAGAGTAACAACTCAGTCTTTTGGTATAGGTACACGCTTTCAAGGGAGAGCTATTAAATTTAGCCCTCCTTTGAAAACATTCGCTCAAAAAAGTTACTTTGTGGTGCCATGTCTGAAATGAGCTGGTACAAGGCATTAAACTTTGAGATTCCATTTCGCTTTGCGGTTTCTGCAATAGAATGGAAACATGCAAACTCGTTTGCTCCCTCATCGGTTCTAAATCCACCAGAGACCTTGGACTTTACCTTCAACACCCTGATGGAAGCTTCACTGGCATTATCCAAAAGTTGTGATAATGCCAGCGAACGAGGGGTGAGAAAGATAAAGCAGAAAGTCAGCGGATGCTTCCGTACCGATGAAGGTGCCGATGATTTTGCCAAGCTACATTCCATAGCGGAAACAGCCATGAAGAAGGGAAACTCAAAATTCAATGTAATTCTTGCTGTCGTACAACAGCAAGACGATTACTCATGCCCATAGGTGTACTGAGTAGTTATGCGCACCAACTACTCGACACCCCTATGGGCATGAGAAGTTTTCTATAGGGGATACTGAGTAGTTACCAACATCTTACGTATTTTCCATTAAAAATTTACACAAAATAATATACAATGAAACATATATTGACCCTTCTTGTAATACTGATTATCCCATACATAAGCTATGGGCAAACTTTTAATGAGTTACTTTCAGAAACATTAGACTCCACATACAAGGATATCACTAAAACTTCACACATCCATATTAAAGGCTATATCAAAAATAGCATGCCATATAAATTTAAAGCCTCAGATCAAATTGAGACATTAAAGAGCCAGAATCAACAAAGAAACAAATATTACCTACGCAGCTATGATGTTGTTTTAGGAAAAGACAGTCTATTTTTATTGACTAATAAATCTATGTTTGATAAAACAAAAGAAAACTATTACAAACATAACTTTTCTAAAATCAAATGGGGATATTACCCATTCTATACGACATATTTTAAGTTTTACATAAAAATTAAAGACAAATGGATAGCTTATAAGCCTACAGATGATTTATTTGCCCAATGGTATACAGAAGCTAGAAATAAAAAACGTCAAAGAATATTGGATTTAATAAACGAAGCACTTATTGGTTCCCTCAACAACATGCAAATGACAAAGAATATCCTTATCATAGAGAACACGCTTGGAGCAACATTTTTTCTATGGGAATATAACAAAGAACATTTTCCATATATGGTTGCTTCCCAAGAAGACCTGACCAAAAAGGTTCTGAAAAAATATAAGACCCTAATAGGATGGTGCAGCATCGACTTGGATGGCAATACACTATCCATCAAAATGAGAGTCGTTGATTCAAAAAAATACAGGTTGTTACCAGACAAAGAAAATGTTGACAATGCTATCATTGCCACTCAAACATATCATTTCAGATACTGCGATGAGCACAAGAAGTGGTGTATGGTAAAATAAATGATTAAGTCCACTTGAAAAATTGGGTTCGTTACAAATTCATGTCACAAAAGAAAACAACAGGCGATTACTATAGCAATGGTGAAAAGAATAGCTGTACTTATCTAAAACTCAAAAGAAATAAAAAATATTATAACTATGTAAACGAGATACAAGATATCAAGCTAACATATCACAGAAATAGTTTAGACTTGTTTGGAATACAACCTGGACTGGAACTATATGACCGAAAATTGTCATCGTCTGATGAAGATTGGTAAGAATCTCTGGTCAGATTCAGCACATCGCCGATATGCAGGATTCTGGCATCATCATCTCCGTGAACAACGACCCTGATGCTCCAATCAACAAGATTGCCAACTACGTTATCAATGGTAATGTAGAGGTAGAGGATATGGTTCCTAAGTTCATCAAGTACTACAAGCAGAATTCTAAGTAAGCCGTAGTACCATACACCTTATTATATGTAAAAAAAAGGTGTTGAGCAGGAGGCTTACAACGAGGGCCTGGCTTATGCCAAGGAGCGTGCTCAGTTTGGAGAGAAGATCATCAAC
>PPYE01585964.1_pt1 | contig 10967 bp, 8 predicted proteins | sample 1559881 | NCBI WGS metagenome assembly PPYE01 (sample SAMN08240022, study PRJNA423297) | Human gut metagenome, whole genome shotgun sequencing project.
GAGCGGTGACACATGTGTTTGTGCAGGATGCAAGCCGGGGGTATGGGATTTTGATTGAGAATATGTTGGAGCATTGAGGCCGGGCAGGAGACAGAAAGAGAGATGGATGAAACGTGGTTTTCCATGTTTGTACCATCTCTTAAATCTGTTATATGGAATTGCATGATGAATGTACAAAAAGTATATAAAGCTGGTTGGAATTGAATACAGAAATTGGGGCAAAGGATGCCTTTGCCCCACTCATTTTTAAATGTAATACAACTTATTTCAATCCACACCTCTTTTATGGAAGGTGACATAGGTAGGTAGAAGGGTTGACTTTACATACCGAAATATTTAAATCTAAAATAATATAGTAACAGCTACTAAATTATAATAAAGGTTGTATTAATATATGATATTCTGATTGTAATAATTTCTCTAAAAAAGTTATGTATAAATAATCAAACGTATGTTTAGCCCGTAATCATGAATGTGAGAGACCATAGTGATTTTGATTTGCATCGGTTTATCATGGTTTTGGAGCATATGATATGTTATTAAGTGTAAGGACGATGGTGTTCATAGATTTTTATAGATAGCTTTGCTTTTTGAACCAATATTACTTTGGTGCGGATGCCAAGTGCACATGAAAACTGTGAGAGATTTGCACCAGGTAATATAATTAATGTTTTGATGGAAATGGGAATCAATAGGAGGATGACTTGTGTATAATAAGGGGATATGGTATAATTTAATAAAAAAAATAAGGAGTATGTGAAAAATATAGGTATATTTGCTGTCAGTCTCTGCGATGGGGCTGTGGATTGAAATTGGGAAGAAGCTGCCATGAAGGAAGGGATGTCGGGTCAGCCTCTGCCATGATACTATACCCGAAAATATAGCTATCCATGGGGGACTAACTACACGGTCCATAATCAAGCAAAACCATGATTGATAACTACGGCATTGTCCCAGTGCAAAACTTACCTACAAATAGCCGTAATTAAGTTTCCCTTAGATACAATCATTATTGTATGTATTGGATATCTACAATGAGAATGCAGAGAGAGGAGGTCTGTATTATCTATCTAGCGCACATAACGGAAGACAAAACAAAGGAGCAGGGCATCGCGGCACATCTTACCGAGACCGCCCAATTATCAGGGGACTTTGCCCAGGCATTTGCGTGCAGGGAATGGGGATATGGATGCGGATATCTTCATGATATTGGCAAGTATTCGGATAAGTTCCAGCAGCGCCTTCGCGGTGGAGCTATGACAGACCATGCCACAGCGGGAGCGCGGGAATTATATGACAGAAAGAATTACATTGGTGCATATGTCATATCAGGGCACCACTCGGGGCTTTTGGATGGAGGGAGTTCTGCTGATATCGGCGGAGAGGCTACCCTTAAAGGACGTATGAATAAAACGCTTGAAGACTATCAGGCCTTCCAATCAGAAATCCGGATACCTGAATTTCCGGCCATTCCTTTGAAGCCAATAGGTGAAGGGGGATTTAGTCTGTCATTTTTTGTCCGTATGCTTTTTTCATGTCTGGTAGATGCGGATTATCTTAATACAGAACAATTCATGCATGGTGAGTCTATAAAGAGAAGTGGTTTTGATTCAATCAGTTCTTTGTATGAACGTTTGTTCGGACACGTAAAAACTTGGCTTGTAAATGAAGATACTGAAACTGTAAATGGAAGAAGGACTATGATTTTAAAGGCGTGTCTTGAGGCCGGGACGTGGAGTCGAGGACTCTATCAGCTGACAGTTCCAACGGGCGGAGGAAAAACCATTTCGTCACTTGCCTTTGGACTTCTGCATGCAAAAAAGCATAACATGGACCGTATCATCTATGTAATCCCATACACATCCATCATTGAACAGAATGCTCAGGTATTTAAAGATATTTTAGGAGAGGCAAATGTTTTGGAAGACCATTGTAATGTGGTTTTTAAAGATTCTGTGGAATTGAAACCCATACAACTTGCATCTGAAAATTGGGATTGCCCTATTGTCGTGACCACCAATGTCCAGTTTTTTGAATCTTTATTTGCCAATAAAACCTCAAAATGCCGGAAGCTGCATAATATCGCCAATAGCGTTATCATATTCGATGAGGCACAGATGCTCCCGGTCAATTATCTTGAACCATGTATTAAAGCAATCAGTGAGTTAGTCTATAATTACCGGAGTACGGCTGTCCTCTGCACAGCGACACAGCCATCCCTGAAACCTTTATTTCCTCAGCAGATAAAAATAAAAGAAATATGTCCCGAGGTAAAAGGTCAATATGAATTTTTCCGGCGCATGGTTTTGGAAAATGCTGGGGAATTATCAGAAGAACAGTTGGTACAAAGGTTAAGAAAAGAGAAACAGGTACTTTGTATCCTGAACAGCAGAAGGCGTGTTCAAGAGGTGTATCAGGCATTAAAGGATAAAGGGGAAGCAATCCATCTATCTACTTTCATGTATCCAAAGCATCGGAAACATTTACTGAAAATCATAAGGGAGCGGCTAAAGAATGGGATGCCCTGCAGGCTTATATCTACAAGTCTGGTCGAGGCGGGGGTAGACTTTGATTTTCAGACGGTTTACCGGGAACTGGCGGGTGTGGATTCTGTCATCCAGGCCGCTGGCCGCTGCAACAGAGAGGGTAAGCGGCATAGGGAGGACTGCCGTACAATTATTTTCACCTTGGAAAAGAATGAGGGGATTCATAATCCGTCAACGTTGAAATTGCCCATCAAGGTAGCGGAGCAGATTGTTGAGGAATATGAAGATATCACCTCCTTGGAAGCAATCGAATCTTATTTTTCAAGGCTTTATCATTTCAAAGGAGAAGGACTTGATGCTAAGAAGATTGTCGGGCAGCTGGAAGACGGACGACGGACCTATCTTTTTCCCTTTGCGTCCGTTGCGAAACAGTTCAGATTGATTGAAAATGATACCAGGACGATTCTGATTGATAAAGAGCCGGAAGCAAAAGAAATTGTGGATAGAATCCGCAGAGGAGAGCATTCCCGTCAGTTGATGCGGGATGCAGGACAATATTGTGTCAATATTTATGAGGAGGATTTTGAAAAGCTAAATGGTGCCGGGAGACTGGAAACAATTCCAATGGAGCTTTATATTTTAAGAAACAAGGAGCAGTATACGGAGGAGACTGGCTTGGAAATTCAGGTAGAAAGAGGTGAAGCAGTATTTGCCTGACCAGTTATAAGGGCGCATACAGGAAAGGAGGGACTTCGATTCATGGGGAAAGGAGTAAAGGTCCGGGTTTGGGGTGATTTAGCCCTTTTTTCCAGACCGGAGATGAAGGTAGAGCGATGCAGCTATGATATGATGACACCATCGGCGGCCAGAGGAATTCTGGAAGCAATTTACTGGCATCCAGGAATGCGGTGGATTGTCGATCGGATTTATTTGAGAAAACCGGTTCGGTTTACCAGTATACGAAGAAACGAAGTAAAGAGCAAGATTTCGGCAAACAATGTGCTGTCTGTCATGAATGGAGGGGACAAGCCATTGTTTATCAGCAGTAAGGAAGATATTGTCCAGCGTGCCGCTGTTTTGCTGCGGGATGTGGACTATGTGATTGAGGCACATTTTGAGATGACGGATAATGCAGGCCCATGTGATAATTCGGGAAAATTTAAGGACATAGTCATGAGGCGGTTAAGGCGTGGTGAGTGCTATCATATGCCATATTTTGGGTGTAGGGAATTTCCGGCAAACTTTGAATTGTTTGAGCAGGAGAATGTAGATACGGCATATGTTGGGGAAGAAAAAGATTTAGGTTATATGCTGTATGACTTTGATTATTCAAATCCGGAAGACATACAGCCCATGTTTTTCAGGGCCGTATTAACAAATGGCATTTTGGACGTAAGGGATTGCGAGGTGATTCGATGATTTTGCAGTCGCTGGTTCAATATTATGAGACTCTGGAACAGAAGGGGAAGATAAGCAGTCCCGGATGGTGCACGGCAAAAGTCTCATTTGCGCTTGAATTATCCGGTGAAGGGAAACTGAAGCGGGTCATTCCGCTGAAAGTGGAGAAAGAGAGAGGAAAGAAGATTGTATTAGAGCCCCAGTCCATGAAGGTTCCTCAGATGGTTACCAGATCCTCGGGTGTTGCCTCTAACTTTTTATGTGACAATTCCAGTTATCTTTTGGGCATAGATAATAAAGGAAAACCGGAACGTTCAAAGGAATGTTTTCAATGTGCAAAAGAGAAGCATATCAAAATTCTTCAGGGCGTAGGCTCACGCACAGCAAAAGCAATCATCCAGTACTTTGAAACCTGGAATCCTGAAACAGCGCAGGATGAATCTGTGTTGTCGGAGGTATTGGAAGAGATAATGGCGGGGGCTAACCTTGTATTTTACGTGGACAATGAGTATGCGCAGTTGGATGGTTCCATTATATCAGCATGGGAGGCTTACAGGGCCGACACATCGGCCGGACCGGAAGGAATTTGCCTGGTTACAGGCAAAAAAACCGGGATTTCCCGGATTCATGGAACCATTAAGGGCGTACAGGGGGCGCAGTCAAGCGGAGCCGCCCTGGTATCATTTAATGCGCCGGCATTTGAGTCTTATGGAAAGGAACAGAGTTACAATGCTCCTGTAGGAGAATATGCGGCCTATGCCTATACCACGGCGTTGAACCATCTGCTGGCAGATAAAAAGCATGTGACCACCATTGGGGATGTTACCATTGTCTATTGGTCTGAGGATGGAAATGAAGTATGTCAGAATGTTTTTTCAGGGGTAGCGGAGCCAACCATTGAAAACTTTGAGATTGTAGACGGGGTCTTTAAGAAGCTGGAAGCCGGGAAAGTAATTCATATACAGGGGGTTGAAGAAAGCATTTCCCTGGAACAACGGTTTTTTATTTTAGGCCTGGCGCCAAATGCGGCCAGGATTGCGGTCCGCTTCTTTTATCAGGATAGTTTTGGAAATATCTTAAGACATATTAAAGAGCATTATGACCGGATGGAAATAGTCCGGCCTGCCAAAGATAGCATTCAATATCTGGGGGTATGGCGCATGCTGATGGAGACGGTGAATAAGAAGTCAAGGGACAAGAAGCCGGCACCCAATATGGCAGGTGCCGTGTACCGCTCCATCATATCCGGTGACAGGTATCCCAATTCCCTGTACATGGCGGTCCTGGGGCGGATACGGGCAGAACAGGATGACGGTGACAATGGGATATATAAGATAACAAGAGGCAGGGCAGCAATTATTAAGGCATTTTTATTGAGGAACGGAACTTGCGATAAGGAGGTATTGACAGTGGGACTGAATGAGAACAGTAAGAATGTGGCTTATACCCTGGGACGGGAATTTGCTGTGCTGGAAGCGGTTCAGCAGGAGGCCAATCCAGGAATAAATGCAACGATTAAGGACCGTTATTTTAACGCCGCTTGTGCCACACCGGCATCGATTTTTCCTATTCTGTTTAAGCTGAAGAACAGCCACATCAGGAAAATGAATAACAAGGGCAAGGAGATTTATTATGAAAAAATTCTGGTGGAACTTCAGAATATAATCGTAGAGGCATGTGAGGGCGTTCCAAGTTATCCTAAGCGGTTATCTTTAGAGGAGCAGGGGATTTTTAACCTGGGTTATTATTGCCAGACACAGAAGAGATTTGAGAAAAAAGCAAAGGAGGAAGATTAAGATGGGGGAAGCAATTAAAAACAGGTATGAATTTGTTATATTGTTTGATGTGGAGAACGGAAATCCCAACGGAGATCCAGACGCAGGAAACTTGCCAAGGATTGACCCGGAAAGCGGATATGGGATTGTGACCGATGTGTGTTTAAAACGTAAAATCCGCAACTATGTAGAGACTGTAAAGGAAGATGAAACTGGATACAAGGTTTACATAAAAGAGGATGTGCCATTAAACAGAAGTGACAACCTGGCGTATGAATACTTACATACTAATGAGAAGGACATCAAGGAGTTAAAGAAGAAAGATCCTGATGTAGACCGGAAAATCAGGGACTTCATGTGCCGGAACTATTTCGATATCAGGACTTTTGGGGCTGTCATGACCACGTTTGTAAAGGCAGCACTGAACTGCGGGCAGGTTCGGGGGCCGGTACAGTTGGGATTTGCCAGAAGTATTGACCCAATCGTAAGCCAGGAAGTGACCATTACCCGTGTAGCAATCACCACAGAGAAAGATGCGGAGAATAAAAGCACGGAGATGGGAAGGAAGAACATTGTCCCCTATGCCCTCTACCGTGCGGAAGGTTATATTTCTGCCAATCTGGCAAGAAAAGTTACTGGTTTTTCTGAGGAAGACCTTGATTTGCTGTGGGAGGCCATCATCAACATGTTTGAGATTGACCATTCGGCGGCCAGAGGCAAGATGGCAGTAAGGGAACTGATTGTATTTAAACACAGTAAGGAATTGGGAGATTGTCCGGCGTATAAACTGTTTGATGCGGTTGAGGTGAAAAAACAGGATGACGTCCTCTATCCAAGACAATATAGAGATTATTCCGTAACCATTCATGAAGGGCAGATTCCTCAATCCGTGGAGATTTCAAGGAAGATATGATGGAATATAGGGAAGAGGATTTTTTGATGCTTTCAGGAATCCAGCATTTTGCATTCTGCAGAAGACAGTGGGCTTTAATCCACATCGAGCAGCAGTGGCAGGAAAATGAATACACGGTGGCAGGGGAACTGCTTCATAAAAATGCCCATGACCCATTTTTCAATGAGAAGAGGAAGGATGTCAAAGTCAGCAGGTCAATGCCTGTATTTTCAAGAACCATGGGAATCAGCGGTGAGTGCGATATTGTGGAATTCAGGAAGTCGGATGACGGGATTTCCATCCATGGGCATAGAGGACTTTATAAAGTCTATCCAATTGAGTATAAGAAGGGCAGCCCTAAAGATACGGAAGTCGATATATTGCAGCTTACAGCGCAGGCCATGTGCCTGGAGGAGATGCTTTCGACCGACATTCAGGAGGGAGCTGTCTTTTATGGGGAAACACGGCGCAGACAGATTGTTATCTTCTCAAAGGAACTTAAAGAGCAGGTAAGGTTAAGTTTTGCAGAAATGCATCAGATGTATGACAGGCGGTATACGCCTAAGGTGAAATGGTCCAAAAGCTGTAATGCCTGCTCCCTGAAGGATATCTGCCTGCCTAAACTAGGGAAGGCGCCTTCTGTTAAAGGATATATTCAAAAGACCATAACGGAGGATTGCAGATGAAAAAATTGCTGAATACCTTGTATGTGACGTCCGAGGACAGTTATCTTTCACTGGATGGGGAAAACGTGGTGATTTTCAACCAGACCCAGGAAATGGGGCGGATACCACTGCATAATCTGGAAGCAATCGTGTCTTTTGGCTATCGGGGAGCCAGCCCGGCACTTATGGGCGGATGTGCAGGCCGGAATATTTCCCTGTGCTTTTTGACGCCACAGGGGAAATTCCTGGCAAGGGTTACGGGAAGTGTTAAAGGCAATGTAATCCTTAGGAAACGCCAGTATGAAGCATCCATTGATTCTGATATATCCCTTGGCATAGCCAGAAACTGTATTCTGGGTAAGGTATACAACTCGCGCTGGGTGCTGGAACGGGCAACCAGGGACCATGGACTTCAAGTGGATGTTGAACAGATGAAACGGGCCTCCGGATTTTTAAAGGATTCGTTGGGATACATAGAAACATGTACGGATATGGCGCAATTAAGAGGGTATGAAGGAGAGGCGGCCAGCGTCTATTTTGGCGTGTTCAATCAGATGATCCTGCAGCAGAAAAAAGATTTTGTGTTTTCGGGCAGGAATAAACGGCCGCCGCTGGATAATGTGAATGCAATGTTATCATTTGTTTACACGCTGCTGACTGGTATGGTTGCCTCTGCGCTGGAGACCGTGGGCCTGGATCCGTATGTGGGATTCATGCATACGGACAGACCGGGACGTGTCTCGTTGGCATTGGACTTGATTGAGGAATTAAGACCAGTTTTAGCTGACCGTTTTGTACTGGCATTGATTAACAGGAAGATGATTACTGGCAAGGATTTTACCAAAAAAGAAGACGGCGTGGTGTTAATGAGCGATAAAGCAAGAAAGAATCTTCTGACAGAGTGGCAGAATAGGAAAAAAGACGTCATCACCCACCCTTATCTGGGGGAGAAGGTGGAGTGGGGGATGATACCATTTGTTCAGGCTATGCTGATGGCCAGGTTCTTGAGAGGAGATATCGACGAATATCCGCCGTTTTTCTGGAAGTAGGAGGGGATATGCTGATTCTGATTACCTATGACGTGAATACGGAAACAGCAGCAGGAAAGACCAGGCTGAGGAAAGTGGCAAAACAATGCGTCAACTACGGAACCAGGGTTCAGAATTCCGTATTTGAATGTATATTGGACCCTGGTCAATGTCTGATGCTGAAGTCAGTACTGACGGATATCATAGATGAAAGTGTGGACAGCCTGAGGTTTTATTATCTTGGGAATCAAAATAAAGCAAAGGTGGAGCAGATAGGAGTTGGCAAAGGAATTAAGGTTGATGGACCTTTGATTTTCTAGGGTGTGTTTGAAAATTGCTTTCCGTCAGCTGTGCGTCCCACAAAGTGGGGCCTGCTTTGTCCTAAGGGGATACCTCTGGTGGATTCCTTAGGATAGATAGCGGGAGTGGATTATCAAATACGCACCAGAGCATGTTTGACAGTTATATATAATTAATTATTTTTACAAAATTAACATTGGAGCAATTCGTATGAACCACAGATAGTTGCTGGTCAGTTTATTATAACGAGATGTAATTGTCGATAGGCCTTTACTTTTAGGAGAAGGTATTCTACTTAATGTCTTTTCATTTAAAGCAGCCAATGACAGTAACAATTAACCCTGGTTTCTTTCTGGAGAGGATTGCCAATTGTATGTATTTTTGTGCTTGCTCCGCCTCAACTATGGCCAATTAGACTTGATGGTCCCCTTTTCTGCTCCGACATTATGCTGGTGGGCTTTTACAATGATAGAATCCATAAATAGGGGGGGGGGTGTGAAACATATGTTTTGTATAACTTTTAATTTTCAGATACGCCCGTGCGAATGGGAAGTACCCATGAAACCCCTGGGAGGTTCGCACCTGGGGAATCAGGAATAGTTGGTGTTTTTGGGATGGATTTGGAGGGTTTGGAGGTGGTAAGTGGTTGCAGTAAAAGATTTATATGAAAATTGACGGATATAAGTATGAATAGTTGTGTAGATTTGCTGTCACCACCTGCGTGGTGGTGTGGATTGAAATGGTCTTAAGTATAGCACATCATGCACAATAGGACGTCACCACCTGCGTGGTGGTGTGGATTGAAATCTTGTATGTCCCTGTCTATGAGGTCGTTTACATAGTCACCACCTGCGTGGTGGTGTGGATTGAAATCGTTGTGTACTTACTCATTTTCGCCGTCCTCCCGTCACCACCTGCGTGGTGGTGTGGATTGAAATAATATTGGTTATGTCTAACGTTGCCCCGTCGTCCGTCACCACCTGCGTGGTGGTGTGGATTGAAATCGTTATTAGTGTACGTTGTTACAGCGTTATCAATGTCACCACCTGCGTGGTGGTGTGGATTGAAATTTACTTGCGGTAAGGTCAAACACATAGTTATTATTGTCACCACCTGCGTGGTGGTGTGGATTGAAATCTTTAACAATGCTGAATAAGACGCGCCGCCGTTCGTCACCACCTGCGTGGTGGTGTGGATTGAAATCGTCAAGGTTGCAACTGTAGAATGTAACAAAAGTGTCACCACCTGCGTGGTGGTGTGGATTGAAATTTGAACCGCAAAGTTCTTTCATTCTAATATCGCTCGTCACCACCTGCGTGGTGGTGTGGATTGAAATAGGTGTACAACACATAGCACCGCTAATGTTAAAGTCACCACCTGCGTGGTGGTGTGGATTGAAATCGATTACCTTACTATCGCAGACGATTGGATATCCGGTCACCACCTGCGTGGTGGTGTGGATTGAAATCCTGAGGATGAAATGACCAGCAGGCCTATGGCAAGTCACCACCTGCGTGGTGGTGTGGATTGAAATATGTAATCCGTCCTGTATGCAGTATCGTAGATGTAGTCACCACCTGCGTGGTGGTGTGGATTGAAATCTGCTTACGACCCTGTTCACCTGTGAGGATTTCACGTCACCACCTGCGTGGTGGTGTGGATTGAAATTCACCTATACCGTCTGTTAGTGAGTGTTCCCTAACGTCACCACCTGCGTGGTGGTGTGGATTGAAATTCATAATGTATATAAAGATGACAATATAATATAAGTCACCACCTGCGTGGTGGTGTGGATTGAAATCAGTACAGCCCCTGTCCGTTGTAGTTCTCCGTGAGTCACCACCTGCGTGGTGGTGTGGATTGAAATTGTCCCTTAACTACGGTTGCAGTTGCTGGAGAAAGTCACCACCTGCGTGGTGGTGTGGATTGAAATATGTCTACGACGACTGACGGATGGTAGGTTTCTACGTCACCACCTGCGTGGTGGTGTGGATTGAAATAAATGTCACATAGTGACATGTAGCGGACGGAATGAGTCACCACCTGCGTGGTGGTGTGGATTGAAATAGTCCGAACATAGCGTTAATCCTTTCAACCGCTGTCACCACCTGCGTGGTGGTGTGGATTGAAATTCCTGTTAATGTCCTTATGTCCCTCCAGCGTGGTGTCACCACCTGCGTGGTGGTGTGGATTGAAATATCCATATGCTCCTGAAAGCTAACTGGAAGGATGGGTCACCACCTGCGTGGTGGTGTGGATTGAAATCCCATCCGGTCAAAGTGGATAGGGGTGTAATTGGTCACCACCTGCGTGGTGGTGTGGATTGAAATACATAGATTCTCTACCGGATGCTCCGGAAGATATAGTCACCACCTGCGTGGTGGTGTGGATTGAAATACACGGCGTGAACGTGGGTTTGGGAA
>PPYE01434378.1_pt1 | contig 10966 bp, 12 predicted proteins | sample 1559881 | NCBI WGS metagenome assembly PPYE01 (sample SAMN08240022, study PRJNA423297) | Human gut metagenome, whole genome shotgun sequencing project.
AAATACAATAGGGCAGGGAATGTCCGAATTTATGCCCGTATTAAAACGGGAAGATAAGTCCAAATTTTTGATTTTTGTGTCATTCCAAATGAAATTGAAAAAGGAGATTTATATGGTGGATGTTTTTTTAATTGTAGTCGGGATTCTTTGTGTTTTAGCTGGTATCGTTCTTTTTATTTATTCTGTATACCAAAAACAATCTATTCGTTATACAGAAGGAGCGGAAAAATCCAAAAGAGCTGGTTCTTTTTTTGCAATAGGAGTTGGGATGATTATTTTTGTTTTAGGATGCAGTATTACGATTGTTCCAACTGGCTATACAGGTGTTCGAAGCACTATGGGACAAATTTCCAATACGGTTGTCCCACAAGGCTTGAATTTTAAGATTCCGTTTGTTGAACAAATTACGTTGATTAATAACAAACAGCAAGATATCAATTTTGGCAGTCAAGTTTGGGGCGAAGCAAATGACCAAACTCCTGTTTATGCCTCTGATGTTATTGTGACTTATCAGATTAATGGAGAAAGATCTTCTTGGATCTGTGCAAATGTCAGTCAGCTGGATGAAGGGCTGGTGGATGAAAATATGGTGGCTTCGGCAATCAAATCAGCTATGAAGGAGCTTTCCCCAACTGATGTTACTAACCGATCCAAAATTGAGCCGTTGGTGAAAGATAGGCTGAACGAATCTCTGGCAGAAAAGTATGGAGACGATACAGTAAATGTGCTGAAAGTGGTCGTCAACAATATGGACTTCGAAGAAAGCTATAACGAAGCCATTGCTCAGAAGTCCCAGGCCCAACAAGAATATGAAACCCAGCAAATCCAAAATGAGACTACGGTAGCCAGAGCAGAAGCGGAAGCAGAAGCAAGAAGAATCGAAGCCCAGGCAGAAGCGGACGCCAATGCCCTAATCGCCAATTCTGTAACAGAAGGCGTTCTGCAATCCAAATTCTACGACACTTGGGACGGCGTACTTCCTCAAGTTATGGGGGATAATGCCGTTATCACAGACATCAGCCAAACTACGGAATAAAAAAGGAGAATTAGTGTGATCTGTCCAAATTGCAAGAACGAAATCCAAGATAACACGTCGTTCTGCCCTTATTGCGGAATGACTCTCAATGGTTTTGCCCAGGAACAAATGCAGCCGCCCCAGTCGAATCCGTCCACTCCGCCTAACGTGCCACCTGCACAACCCGGTCGGCCTGTGTATCCACCTTATCCGGGACAAGGAGCCCCATTCGGATATCCCGGCGCCGGGAACAACGCCGCTCAAAGCTATCCCGGCTCAGATTACATTCCGACACCGATGAATGAAGCAAGCCCCGACACCAATCAGGGAGCTACCCAGCCCCAGTTTGCTTTTTCGCAGCCAACCAAGAAGAAGCGCACCGGCTTGATCTTGGGACTATCCATCGGTGGCGGCGTGATACTTTTGGCTATCATTGCTTTAGTGCTATGGTTCTTTGTACTGGGCGGCAGCGGCACAATTACCGATGGCGGAGACACTTTAAGTGGCTTTCGTCCCGGCAGTGCGGTTGGCAGCGACGACACTTACACCACTACCTGTGACGACTACATCCAGCAGTACGAATCCGTTCTTTCCGAACTTACCGGAAGTACCATCACGGTTGAGCAATATGAGGATGAATTTGATTCTTATCCGATGGATTATATGATCCTGGAAAACGGAACGGACACTGATGTACGGCTCTGCTTCTATGAAGAGGGGTTACAGGTTACCAGCGGCGATACTTTTGATACCGTAATGATCGACTCCTGGGAGCTCACTGACGACATGAGCGATTTAGTGGTGGATTCCTGTGCCGCCGCTATGTTGCTGGCTGATGATCAGTGCAGCAGTGCAGACGCCGCCCGGCAGCAGATTCGCCAGTGGGATGAAGACAGTGGCAGAGAAGATTGTGTGAAGACCCTTAATGGCATCACCTACGAGTTCAGCTATCTTACCAGCTGGGAATTTTCCTCTCTTTCTGTGGTAGATATCAATGGGGGAGAGTATGTTTCTGACGAGGATGTTGATTCTGAAAATGGTGATGACAATGCCTATTCTACGCCCATAGGAGAGTATGTCCCCAGTGAAGTGCGGCTGGAATCTGGAGAAAGCATCACCTATCGAGAGTACCTGGAACAACAGGCGGAACAGAGCGGAATGGATCCCGACAGCGCCGAAGCTCAGACAGTTATTGATCAGGGTATGAATACCAGTTTCTACTTTCATGGTGACGGCAACGTAGAGGCAATTATAAATGGTGTTTCCATGGAAGGAACTTTCGAAATGTCTGGCGACCAAGCTATGGTAACTTTGGATGGTGACACAGCGCCTATGGAATATGACGGCGGCGACGACATTTTGCTCTTGGAAGACGATGGCTTATACCTTGTCCTGGAATATAATGGACTGTAAGGTGTTTTGCAAAATAGTTTCAGTAGGATGGAACACATCCGAATTTATGCTCATGAAAAACGAGAATTGGATTGGCAACCAATTCATCCGTTTTGTTAAATTCTAAAAATATAAGGAGAAAAAATTATGCCTGCTTTTGTTACCCCTATTATTATTGCCGCAGTTGTTATCATTGCGTTGGTTATTTTTTGTGCCATTATCTATAAGGTGGCTCCTGTAGATAAAGCGCTGATCATCACTGGCGGCAAAGAACCTAAAATCAAAGTATCTGGCGGTGCTTTCGTAATCCCAGTGTTTCGGAAAGCCCAATACTTTGATTTGTGTATGCTGACTGTATCAGCTAACGAGGACGAAATTAAAACCCAAACCGGCGTTCCCATTATTGTAGACTGGACGGCTCAGATCCGGCCAGATATTAATGATCAGGAAAAACTCAAAAAGGCGATTATTTCTTTCAAGGAACGTGGCAATGAGGGGATTGTCAACGATGTCCGCTTAACCCTCACCGGTGCAGTTCGTGATATTGTGGCTGGTATGACTCCGGAAGAGGTGTTGCGAGACAAGCTGAAATTTGCCATCAGTGTCCGGGAAACCGTATCTGATGAAATGGCAAGCATGGGCATGGAGCTCGTGTCACTTAACATTCAGGACATTACAGATAAAAACGGGTATTACGATAACATTGCCACTTTGGACTCCCAAGAGAAAATGAAGGAAGCCGAAAATAAGAAAGCGGTAGTGGATCAGAATATCCGGTCCCAAAAAGCAGCATCCAATCAAATTGCTTCTCAAAAAGAACTGGAAGCGAAATTGGCTATCGCAGAAAAGCAGCGGGACAACAATTTGAAAATCGCTGAATTTAAGGCTCAAACCGATAAAGCCAATGCGGATGCTGATGTAGCCGGTAGGCTGCAAGCGACCATTCGGGAACAGGAGGTTATGGCTGAAAAGGGTAAAGTGGAAATTGTTCGTCAGGAACAGGCCAATCTTGCTGCTCAAAAAGAAAAGGATGTTATCGCCACCAAAGCGGAAGCGGAGAAGCGAAGACAGGAAATCGAAGCGGAAGCCATTGCTAATCAGCAAAAGATTCAGGCAGAGGCAACGGTTCAGGTAGCAGAAAAGGAAGCTGCCGCCACTAAGGTAACAGCAGATGCCAATGCGGAAAAAATTCGTAAGGAAGGTTCTGCAGAGGCGGATATTATCAAACAAAAAGGTATTGCCCAGGCAGAAGTGGAACGGCAGAAATTGATGGCTCAGGCGGAAGGCGAAAGAGCGTTGGCGGAAGCCCGTGCTTCTCATGATAAGGTCAACTTTGAGATTGAAAAACTGAGAATTGATGCCCAGGCAAGAATTGAGATTGCGACTAAGACAGCTTCTATTATGGCGGATATCGGTAAGAATGCGGAATTTGTCAATATTGGAGGACAAACCGGGAAAACCGGCAACGTGCTCACCGATACCCTTTCTTCGATTCCTACGCTGATGAAAACCTTGAATGCGGAAAACCAGGCATTGAATGGCAAATCCTTCAATGAAGAAATTCATGATTTGGTGAAGAGCGTAGCGGAGCCGGTTAAGGGGTTGCTGGCGACGAACACTACAGTCGTACAGGAGAGTGATTCCAAAGGAGAGACAACGGATCAGGAGGCAAAAGGATGAGTTACGATATCAGCCTTTGCGATCCCGTGACAGGAGAAGCCCTTTTGCTGGATTCTCCACATCAAATGAGAGGTGGAACCTATGCCATTGGTGGTACTGCTGAAGCATGGCTTAACATCACCTACAATTATTCGCGTTGGTATTATAAACCGGGCGTCTTCCCGGATCGTGGCAAATGTAAAGATTTTTATGATGGGTTGACAGGTATCCGATCCATCTATGGTCTATCTGGCGCAGAAAGTATCCCGGTTTTGGAGAAGGCGATTCATAGCCTGGAAGAATTGGAAGAAGATTTGTCGTCAGAAGAAATCGAGGAGTTCCAGTCTCAAGAATGCACTGGATATTGGATGCCGACCAAGGCAAACGCCATTAAGCCTCTATATCAGCTTTTGGCTATGGCAAAACTGAGGCCGGATGGAGTATGGAGAGGTGATTAATTGGGTTGAGGGGGGAGTGAACCATGATCAAGTATTATGCAGTCCGAAAAGGGCGAGAACCTGGCATATATCGATCTTGGTCTGCCTGCAAAAAGCAGGTGCATCGATTTCCCGGCGCTGAGTTCAAATCCTTTTCCAGTCTGGAAGATGCTCAAGAATATTTGGGCATTGAAATTGAACCGAAGCCGCCGAAAACTCCGGCAATGGATCGCCCCTTTCCCGCCGCCTACGTGGACGGCTCTTACAATCCAGCCACGAGAGTATATGGCTATGGTGGATTTATTGTGGTTGATGGGAAAAGATATACTTTTTTCGGAAATGGTTCTGATCCAGAAATGGCTTCTATGCGTAATGTCGCTGGTGAAATCGAAGGATGCATGGCAGCGGTAAAGAAGGCTAAAGAAATGGGCTTGTCCGAATTGACGATTTATTACGATTATACCGGAATCGAGATGTGGGCAATGGGGCAGTGGAGATGTAATAAGTCTGGCACGGCAGCGTATCGTGATTTCATGCAAAGGGTTAGAGAAGAAGGCTTTACAGTCAAATTCCGAAAAGTAAAAGGGCATTCCGGGGTGACCGGAAATGAGATAGCGGATCAATTGGCCAAAGAAGCTGTTGGTATTTGATTGAATGGGCTCATTTTATGTAGTACCAAGAAGTAGAGTAGAAACTTTAAGAAAAAGAAGAGTATTGAAAATGCCTGAAGATCATTCAGGAAGGGTGGAAAGGATGGTAAAAGCGGGTCGGGGTGATACTTATCGACTTATGATGATTTGGTCAAACGTGATTCGGCACGAGAAATAATAATAAAGCCAAAAAGAAATGAGTTATAAAAATAGCTGTGAGAAAATTCCCACGGCTATTTTTTCTGACATACTAATTATGTAATCAATTGAGTGGGACACACTTGGCATTTATTATGGTGCGGAACATTGTCAAATGGAACATACTTGGCACTTTTGCGGTGCGGTTTTATGGTTTAGGAGGATTTGATATGGATCGATGGAGCAATGCAGCTTGTTGTGGATATGCCATTATGGCTATGAAATCGTGCGGACTTTCAGAGGAAGAAATCAAATGTGTTGTTCATCAACTTTTGGAGGAATTCGATTTTCATGATTTATCAGAAGCAGAACAAACATATAACGAAAGTTCTTATTGAATAAAGAGAGGATTGAAAAAGCCCATGGAATACGCATACAAATTTCGGATTTATCCAACGGAAGCACAAAAAGCTCAAATTGCCCAAACATTTCGTGGCTGTCGATTCGTGTATAACACCTTTTTAGAAGAACGAATTGAGTTATACAAAAATGAAAAAAAGTCTCTCAGCTATTTTTCCCAATCTAAAGAGATAAAACTTTTAAGACAAGAAAATCCTTGGGTGAATGAACTCGATTCTACCGCATTATATGCCGCAGCCAAAGATTTGGATATGGCTTATCAAAACTTTTTCCGAAGAGTGAAAAGGGGAGAAAAGCCTGGATTCCCTCGCTTTAAAAGTCGTTATGATACCAATCGGAGTTATCGATGTAGAGGCTCTATTCTGTTAGGAGAGAATAGTGTTCGTCTTCCCAAATTGGGCTTCGTGAAATGTTCTATTTCCAAAAAGGTCGAAGGGCGGATTCTTTCTGTCACGGTCTCCCAACCACCAAGTGATCGCTATTATATTTCTATCTGCTGCACGGATGTAGAAATTCACCCTCTCCCCGCAACAGGGAAAACGGTTGAAATTGTTTATGGCCCTGGATTAGAAGATGGGGTATTTGCCATTGCATCGGATGGAACTCAATATGATATGCCTCATTTTTTGGAGCAAGCATCCGAAAAATTAACCAGATTACAGCAAAAACTTTCCGGACAGGAAAAGGACAGTCATCGCAGAGAAAAAACGAGAGTTAAAATTGCGAGAATCTATGAGCATATCGCAAATCAGAGAAAAGATTTTTTACATCAAATGACCATTCGCTTAGTAAGAGAATACGATACTATTTATCTTCCCAATGTTGCTTTGAAAGAAAAAAGAGAAGGGAAAGGCGATGATGCGAAAAAAATCGATGATTCAGCTTGGGGTGAATTTAAACGAGAACTGGTGTATAAGGCGAATTGGTATGGAAAAGAAGTCGTTGTACAGCAAAAGGCGGTGGAAAGCAATGGGGAAAATAACAAAAACAATTATACAGGAGAAGAAAAGTAATGAGTAAGGCAAAAGTTTTCAGCATTCTCTTTTCCATTGGACTATTTATTACTGTAATAGGCAATTTCGTTTTTCAAGCGGTGCCTTCCTGTAATGCCCTGAGCGTCTCCGAATCCTCTAGCGTAACGCAGGAAGAAGATACCGACGCCATTGATATCAAAGATGGAAAAAGGATTTTTGTATCTTCATTTGTTGTAAATGGGGTCGATTTGGGAGCAGGTTATTTTTATACCAGTGGTCCTGTCAGCGGATGTTATTCATACCATTTTTTTGATGAATCCGGCGAAGAAACTATTTGTTATAAGGTGGATAGCTACACAATAGATACCGATAAACAGCAGGTGGAAGATGAAAGATATACGCAAGCTGTAAAAGACCAGATCAATACGGAGGTTAATAGTTTTGCTCCGAATATTTGGACGAATTTGGTAGTGGGGCTCCTTTGTATAGCAGGATTTTTTATCGTATGGTTTATCCTATCTACTTTGTTTGGATAATAGACAATAATTTTTGGCAGAAAACTATTGCGAAAAATTCGTGAAGGGAAAAACAGAAATGAGAAAAGCAGTTTACGATAAAACTTTTGTTTCTTCATTTGTGGTGGATGGAGTAGATAAAGGAGCAGGGTACTTCTATTTTTATAATTATGGAACCTCAAAAAAATCGGAATATCGTTTTACCAATCAATCAGGAGAAAAGACTATTTATTATGAGGTGGATAATTATACAATCGATAATAGCAAACAGGAAGAAGCAAACCGTGATACAAGCAATTTCACTCTCTGGCTCATTGGAATAATACTCTTGCCCATGATATGTATCATTGTCGGAATGCTTTTTTGCTTCATAGAATAGGAGAAAAGAAAAATGAAAACCAAATCAAAGATTTTCCCTCTATGGGAGATTATTCTCGCTGTTTTGATGGCAGCATTCACTGTCTTCTGGAGTGTCATTCTTCCCAAAATCACTCCCTCTGTTATTTCACCCAATAGGGTATATGCGCTTGCAGATTCAACCGGACAGTTTACGATTTCTGTCTTTGGGAATGATTTAGCGGATAATCAGTTTTACATTTGTTCTTTAACCACGGCTGGTGGAGCAGAAGTGGATAAAGATATTGTTCTTCCGGGAAGTGGTGTGGGAATGTATGGACACTACGATTTGAGTGAATATGTGGAGAGGGGAACTATCCCTCTGTTTCTTACCGTGTTTCAACATGAAAATGGAGGGAACGGTCTTACCAGCCAGACGCAGCTTGATCTGGATCCAGACGCTGTTATTGTAAGTGTATATAAAATTCTGGTCGATTTTCCTACTACCGGAACATCTATGTGCTCTGTAGAACCCATCTATATGCTGCAGACAGAAGGGATACCGGATATTTATCATAAGGTTGCCTGGGCTATTTTCGGAGCAGACGCTATGTTGGTCATTTGTATGGTCTGTCATCTGATCCGAGAAATTGTAAGACGGCGTAAAGACCGTATGTCAGTCGATGTCAGTCAAGAAGACTTTGAGAGTCAAGAACAAATAAAGAGGCAAAAAGGAATTATGATTAAAAAGAGAATTTATAAAATCACCAAGTTTGCTGGTGGTATTGCACTGGGCGCAGCAGCTGTGCTTAGTGCAGTATGGTTAATGTTTTTGTTTCCACCGATTGGATCTTATGATAACCCATTAACAGAGATTGGGCTGATTTTGCTAAGAACATTAATTATTGCAGGGGCAATGCTATTGGTTATATTTGGAGCATTTATCTGCGAGGAAGCAATTACAACGAAAATTCAGGATGATTCTGATGAAGACTGCAAAGAAGAGGAAAGCGAAAAAAATGTCAATCCATCATTTGCCATAACAAACGAGAAAATGTGTTTTGTGAATAGAGACTGCCTGATTACTCAAATCAAGGAAATGGATTTATCGGATCAAGCGTTGGAAGAAATCTGTAAACTGCCTGTTTATACCGTGGAACAGATCTATCGGGAACAGGAAAATCGAGAACGTTTTCAGGAAGCCAAAGAGCATTTGCAGGAATATTTGGATGATCATGAGGACGATCTGGACGATGATTTTGATTACACCGATGACGATGTATGGGATATCGCCTCTATGTTTGCCGAAATCCAGGATCGGGATATTGCAGATAACGAGCTTTGGAATGCCTGTGTTCGAATCGTAGTCAGTCAAATCAAAAAACGAAATTCTGTAAGCAAGCAGCTCAATCCACCCTCCCAGTCACAGGAAGAAGAAAAGGATGAAAATTCATAAAAGTGGGGGTGTAGGCATATGCAGTTAGCTGAAATACTAAACTTGTACACAAGGCAAGAACAACAGTTCCTAAAAAGGGTAAAAAGACAAAAATGTTGCTGAACACTGCTGCGGAAAGTAGAAGCGGTATGATGCAGACTGGTGAGGCAATGAGTGATAGATATAGTTTTCTCCCTACAGCTTGTGAATTTGCAGAACATATTGATCAGACACTCAAAGGCATTTTGGATGATGATGTTAAAGTTTGAATGAGATTGGTGGCGGAAATATATGAACGAATTGGAAAAAAGAGTGATTGAGGCTGTTTGTAAAAATGATTTACGAAGCGCAAAAAAGATCATAAAAATAATCCTGGAACAAGACAAGACACAGAAAAACCGGGCGTTTGTAACTCGCAATCTAAATATGCTCAATAATTCTGCCATGAACCTTATGGATCTGCCAATGAACTTAAAAGAAATTCTCATCATAGAAGATGTTTCCATTTCTTTTAATGAAAATCGTTATTTTTTAAGCAGCCGTGAAAGAGAGATTGCAAATAAAATTTTGAAATTAAATGCTGCCGCTGAGAGACTTGCGGAAATCGGTATTCGCTATGTTAATTCGTCCCTTCTATACGGAGAAAGCGGGACAGGCAAAACAACGTTTGGCCGTTATCTTGCATGTAAAATGGGTGTACCGTTTGCGTACCTGAATTTTAGCCAAACTGTCGATAGCTATCTTGGCAATACACAAAAAAATATTTCACGGGTATTCGATTATATAAAACAGCAGAAATGCGTATTTATGCTTGATGAGATCGATGCGATAGGAATGCGCAGGCAAGACAACAAAGAAATCGGGGAGATGTCCAGGGTTGTCATCAGCCTTATGCAGAATTTGGATACCCTGACTAATGATACTGTTCTTCTGGGAGCGACAAATCGCATTGATATCTTGGATGAGGCATTGTTACGAAGGTTCTCGGTAAAACATGAGGTGAAACGTCTGGAACAAGAAGAACGTTTTGCAATGGCGCAGAAATTCCTAAGTGATGTAGCTTTTGATTATACTGAAGACTGGCTGAATTCTGTCTGTTCTCCGTCACAAACTCAGTCAGAATTGATGAATCATCTGATTGAGGCAATTGTAGATCAAATAACGGCAAATTGAATCTAACTATATTAAGTGAAGTTATGAGAAAAGAAATCACACAGCAATTATCAAAAATGACAGAGGAATTGATAAACCCAAACAAAGATACCAGAACATATTGGGCAAAAGAAGTCACTTTCGATTATGCGACAGCCCATTCCACACGAGTGGATTATATGGTTTTCAAACCTGTGAATAATTCTGTATCTGGAATTGAAAAAGGCGATTTTTATTGTTATGAGATCAAATCTTCCACAGAAGATTTTCATTCGGGGCATGGTCATAATTTTGTCGGTGATTTCAATTATTATGTTATGTCCAAATCGGTTTATGAACAAGTTAAGGACGAAGTTCCATATCATGTTGGGGTATATTGTCCGGAAGATGAAAAATTGCGCTCAGTTAAAAAAGCAATTCGGAAAAACCGGGATCGACCATGCTCAGAAATGCTCTTGATGATGTTTCGGTCAGCAAACAGACGATTGAAAAAATAGGAGATTTTAAAAAAGCTGTGAGAAAAAATAACATAACTATTTTTTCTGACATACTAATTATAGAAAAACAATCGAGTGGTGTGAAGGGAGAGGAAAATCATGTATTCTACAGCGGAACGAAGAATTATTCGAAAAACTATTCTTGGGATGCAAAAGCCATTTAGTCTTATCGACTTGTATTATATTTTGGAAAAGGATCATGAAATTTCAAATCGTACATTGATTTGCAATGTTCTGGATGAATTGTGCGATAGCGGAGTCGTTGAATTTTTTGAAGTAAATTCAAGTCGTTGGGCGTATCGAGTAAAAAGAGCTACATAAAAACAAAAAAGCAGGGTGGGACCCA
>PPYE01031054.1_pt1 | contig 10964 bp, 14 predicted proteins | sample 1559881 | NCBI WGS metagenome assembly PPYE01 (sample SAMN08240022, study PRJNA423297) | Human gut metagenome, whole genome shotgun sequencing project.
GGAAAACAGATTTCTTTGAAAAAAAGTAATAGAACCACGTACTTAGGACTAGCCGTCGCGCTAGCGACTTGGTACAATATCCCTGCCCTCTATTCGCTGATAAGATTTGTTTACGGAAATGGTGCGCTTCTCTAAATCAATATCATTATAGGTTATAGCAAGTAATTCCCCAATCCTCATGCCCGTCCAGTAAAGGAGCAGGAACGCCATTTTTGTTTCCGGCTTGTTCTCCACAGTCACAAGAAACTGCTTAAATTCCTGCTTCGTCCAGAACTCCTTTTCCCCGGCGTGGCTCTTTCCGATACTCCCGGCTTTCCGGCAAGGATTGTCTTTCAAGTCATAATACCGAACCGCATAATTGAAGATTGCCGACAACTGATTATTGACTGTTTTCAGATACGTTTCCGAATACCCTTTTTTCATCAGCGCATTTTGCCATGCCCGAATGTCGGAAGCCTTAATCTCATTCATATTCTTTTTCTTGAAATACGGAATGATTTTCAAGTCAATAATGAATTTCTTTGTACGCATGGTATTTTCACGCAGACGGTGTTCCATATCCTCATAATAGATTTGTACGAAGTTTTCAAAATTGATGTCTAAATTCCTCTGCTGCTGTTGCAGGAAGTCACGTTCCCACTGTTCCGCTTCCGCTTTTGTCTTAAATCCCCTCTTGTTCTTCTTGTGGCTTACGCCCTGCCAGTCCTTATAATAGAACTGGCAACGCCACATCTTTCCGTCCCTTGTCGCTGACATAAAACCTCTCCTTTCCTACATGGCTACGGTCAGACCGTAGAATTTTTCTTCAAAGTATTTTGTCGGGACTTTGCCGCAGATTGTCCGATAGCCCTTTGCTTTCAATTCCTCATTCAGTCCCCGGATAATCTTGTAGGCATAACCCGTTGATACACCAAGCATTTCAGCCGCTTCCTCTGCCGTTACATACATTTTCTTTCCATTCTCCATATAGTCCTGTCCTTTCCCTTTTTATTTTAGGTACACATATGTGACCTTTGTGTTTCTATTATACGGTACACTTTTGTGAACGTCAAGTATTTATTTTAAATTTACATACACAAATGTGTCCTGTTGTGATAGAATTGAACTAAGCACTAACGAAAATCACAAAAATTGGAGGTATTGGCATGACTACCGGGGAAAAGATTAAACACTTTCGGAATTTGCGCGGCATATCACAGGAAACACTCGGACAGCTTTCCGGCATCAATTCAGCCACAATTAAAAAGTATGAGTATGGCATCCGCAATCCAAAGCCCGACCAACTGATGAAGATTGCAAATGCTTTGGGTATCAGTATCAATGTTTTCATGGATTTTGATATAGAAACGGTATCCGATGTGTTGTCTTTGATTTTAAAAATGGACGAACAATTAGATATGAACTTTGAAGCAGAGAGGTACGAGGACGGAAGTTTCAATCCCTCTACAATCAAAATATCTTTTAAGAACTCCCTGCTCAATCATAAGTTGGGCGTATACATGAAAGCAAGGGAATTGCAGGAGAACCTTTTAAATGATACAGAACGCTTCTCGTCAGAGGAAGAACACCAACGTGCGATTGAAGCACTCTCAAAGGATTTAGACGCTGTTAAGCAGAGTATTCTTGATGACAGCAAGATTGTAAAAAAAGGGGTTAGAGGTATATCTGTTAAAATATATCCAGAAAGTACGCCTTAACGTTTGTCATAAAGGAGATTTCCTATGAAAGATTTCAAAAGAGAAAATTTATTATTTTCCCTATGCGGATTGAATTGTGGTTTATGTCCTATGAACCTAAATCAGTACTGCCCTGGTTGTGGCGGCGGAGAGGGAAACCAATCTTGTTCCATAGCAAAATGCAGTTTACAGCATGGAAAGGTTGAATATTGTTTCCAGTGTGAAAATTATCCCTGTGTAAAGTATGATAACATAGATGAGTTTGATTCTTTTATTACGCACCAACATCAAAAGCAGGATATAGAAAAATTTAAAAAACTGGGAATTAGCCTTTATACAGCGGAACAGCAGAGAAAGAAAGTTCTGTTAAATCATCTGTTGAATACTTATAATGACGGACGAAAAAAGACAATATTTTGCGTTGCGGTCAATTTGTTGGAATTAGAAGATTTGGAAAATATCATCAATGAACTGGACAAGAACACCTTAAATCTTTCATTAAAAGAGAAAGCCGCTTATGCCGCCAGTTTATTCAAAAAAACTGCTACAAATAAAAATATTACTTTAAAACTACGCAAGAAAAAATAATTTGTCACACTTTAGAGAGCCTTAGTGACATCAGGATTTTCTTGTGGTATAGTGGACTTCCACTTTTAAGAAAAGGAGTTGATGATATATGCCACAGATGAACAAAGGCGGTAAATTTATTTTCGGAAAGTCACTGATACGACATGATTTGACAATCCATCTTCCATCACAGGCACTTGCAGAATATAACGCCACATCAGAGGGAAAAGTCTATCTTTTTACCGGAAGCAAAGTCACTGGTGGCTTTTGTGTGACAAGAAAAGGATTGTTAGAACCGTCAAAATTAGGACACATTCTTACTGATAATCCAACTTTACAGAATTATCAGACCGCAGAGGGCGAATTTGTCAAATATAAAGGGCGATCATATTGTTGGGTAAATATTTCAGAGAATGGTATAATTCAGCTTAATCAACAGATATTAGATTTTCTAAATCTGAAGATTGGAATGGAACTATTGTCTATCCGAAGCAGTGATATAGCTTTTACAATGGGCGCATCGGGTCCTCTGTTGGAAAGAGCCGATAACTATGAGGGCGAAATTCCTTTGTATTAAAAAAACAGGTATCACGATACCCGCCCAAATCCAGTATTCATCAAATAATTAGAGCCATTTTAGAGCCAAACGCCATAAAGCAACGCCGAAAATGCCCATTTTATCAGCATTTCCGGCGTTCTGTCCGTTACTCAAACTCGGCGTGCCCCTTGCTATCATTAAATATATTTGTTTAAGTCTCATGCAAATACACGCCGCATTTTACTCCAATTACATCAATTATTCTGGCTTGCTGATTTTCTGTTGCCAAAATGTTGCCACGCCTTTATTATAGCAAATCTTTGCAGATTGACAATACATTTTTGAAATGTTACGCAATAGAAGCCCATTTTCGAGGACATAGGTATGAAGTATCACGCCCTCTCTCACAGCGTTTGAAATTCCTTGCAAAACGAGCATTTCAGAATGTCTAAAACGTAACATTACCATTAAATACTCTTTTCATCAATCATTAGTCTGTCATCTACAATTTCGTCAATTTTATTCGATTGTTTAATCCTATTTACAAAATCGTAATTGAGTAATTCTTCATTCCATAGACGTACAATATTTTTCTCTGTACAATACTGTAAACTTTTTATAATTCGAGAAATTTTATATAGATAACCTCCCTCATCATACATGGAATCTTCATTTTCCCATTCTTCCATCTGTCCCGAATACTGAATAGTCGGTAAATTATGCACAGATTCTTTTTCAAGCCGCAAATAATTATTCGCCATTAACTTGCAACTATCATGTGCTTGCAGTAAAGCCTTAAAATCTTTGTATACAATTCTTGATTTTACATCATAAGCAAAATAGGGTGTCACTTTCCCATCTATCGGATTAACAAACAAATGACAATATGAAAATCCTTCTAATTCATTAGGTCTTTCCACATCAACAATGCAACCATGTATCTTTCCAGAGCCACCAAGATGTTTGATAAATTCGGAAATTCTCTGTTGACCTCCCACGTACCTATATAGTAGTTGATTTACATTTTCCACATATTTTTTGAGGCTATCATAATAATAAGCTAAATCCTCTATCCTATTTCGTCCTAATCCCCCCAACTTTCCTCCATTCATAAGATATAGTGATTTTCCTCTTGAACGTTTGGAATATTTACAGTATATTAAAAATAAATATATACCATTTCTTTTTAGCATATAAATTGTTCCATCTTCCCTTTTAAATGACATGGAAACCAATTTTCCTCTGTTAAAATCAATATACTGCTCCCGTGTTATTTCATGTATTCCGTCTTGATAATAAGCAAATATATCATAATTATTATCACAATAGAAATATTTTAATCCAATATTCTTGGCTCTATATCCAATTTGGTTATCAGCATATATAGTTCTTCTATCGTTCACTTCATAAAAGTTTTGGTGATTGTGTCCATTCAAATATATCCAATACGGATTATGTGGTTCAGTATTCCAGTCTCCTTTTTTGACGTGTGTAAGGACAATAACTCTGCTTTTGCCTAAACTTTTTAATATTTTGGTATATATCGTATTAAAACGAATTGCCTCTTGTATATCTTTCCTCAAAGCTGCTTCTCTTGATAATTCATCAAAACTTTTCCCGTATCGAATATTTGAAGCATTGAATTTTTCATTTAAACCACTAAATCCTATTCCACCCAAAATAATAACCGAACAACATTGAGCCTTGCTCCTTATTTCTTCTTCACTCATTTTCAATATTTCTACTTCACTGAATATCTCACATTTTTTCCTATCTTCTACACACATTAAATCATTTTGTAAAAATATTATACCTAAATCATTGAAAAATTTCCTATATATTTCTATATTATCTTCCATGTCAATACAAGGGTCCCATAATTCGTGATTACCAAGCACAACCACTATCTGATTTGGATTCCACCACTGTATAAGTTCGTTATAAAAAATAGCAGCAAACTCAAAAATAGATGAAGTATCTCCTGCAATCAGCAAATAGCTATTATATGGTCTGGTTCCAATGGAAGAAACCATTTTTCTTGCTAAATGCTTTATATATGAGCGTATTTCTTCTTTTGTTGCCTTATCCTTAAATTTATTGCAAACTCGATGTACTAAGTGAATGTCACTAATATAAAAAAACGGAATATGACTAATATCAAATCGCTCATGTTCATCATCATCTATAGGTTTGGGATAACAAAATTCATTAGGTATCATAACCTCATTGCTTTCCACAAATTCATCTGAATTTGTTTCCAAAATCTTTTTAATAGATGAAAAATATGTCCCGTCATATAATCCTTGTGATTGCAATATTTCACTATTGATAGTAGCACCATCAATATTATATTGCTTTAAATCTATTCCTTTAAAATCAAAATTTCTCAATTCTGCATCAAAAAGATCTCCATCTAAAAAGCCATAAAACTTGTCAAAGTCTCCAAATTCCATCACAACACAATATGATTCTTCTATCATCTCATTTTCATCAAATATTGAGGCATGTTGTCCACATACAACCTTAATTTTTACGCAAAATTTCCCTTCTTCGGAATTATAATACTTGTGTGTAAAATGTAATTTCCCTTTCGTTTTTTGATAATTCAGAATATCATCAGCAATTTTTATCTGTTCTGGCATATACTGTGCAACAGAAAAATCTTCTTCCATACAGCTTATACAGAACGCCCTCACATCTGAGCGGTTAGGCATATACATTAACCATTTAGAATTACGTTCTACAACTTTTTTAATTAAATCAATTTCTGTATTATTGTCAAACAATTCATATCTTTTTTCTCGTGATACATATGATAAAGTATTTACATCTTTTTTAATAGCATTTATGCAAATCTTCAATGTCCTAAAGTTCTCTGGTACATTATTCAAGAGTTCCGGGTCTGCCTCAACTGCCAATTCACACATTCTCCTCGTAATAAATTGACTAGGAACATACCGAAATGCCTGTCCATCCTTTTTTACCGCTGCTAAGCACATTTTTGAATCCAAACATTTTCTGGACACAAATTGTAAAGCTAAAGGATTCTGTCTAATAGCCATTTTACAAATATCTATAGTTTGTTCCTTTTTAGGAATCTTTTTTAGTAACATGCCATCCCTTTTTAATTCCTTTGTAATATCCATTCTCCCCTAACCTTTCTTCAGCCTTTATATTTTAATTATAACTTCTTCGTTTGAAAGAGTAAAGGAAAATAGCAAATCCCCACCAAGCAGTCAAGAGTAAACTGAACGGCTGCGCCGCTCTTGACTAACTGGCGGGGATTCGCTTCATGGCAGCTAAGAGGGCTTTAAACAGCCCTCCGCCTGTCAGCGGGCTTCCCGATTATGTTTTCTCCTTGCAGCCCGTTTCTGTTCGGCTTCTATTTGTTCCTGTTGCTTTGCCCGGTTAAGCACTGCATTAACCTGTTCAGAACCAACCACAGCCTTTATACGCCCGAAATCCGCCGCCACTATCCGCAGTTCCCGATTTTCCTCCAAGACTTCTTCCAACCTGTTTGTTAACCGCTCGTTTCCGCTCCGTTCCCTGTTATATGCCGCTTGCAGTTTTGTGAATTTATTTGAAATATCCAGATATGCCAAATAAATGGAGCGCATAACTTGTACAATTTTCTTTACCAGCGGCTTCGCTTTCTTCTCCCGATACGACTTTGCAGATTCCATAACCGCCGCTTCTGGTAGCGTCTGCTCCGGGTCTGCGGAAAAGTCTGCCGCCAGCTTCTCCATGTTCTTAACCATAGGGGCAAGTTCATTCATGCGCTTTTGGTATTTATCCGCCTGTTTCTGCGCTTTCTCTGCTTCCTGCCGGGACTTTTGTAAATCTTCCTGTAAAGAGCAAATCTCATCATCAACCTGTAACAACTGTTCATGCAAATCTTCATTGATTTCTTGAAAAGCAGCGTTTTCTTCCTGCAACTCCGCTTTCTTCGTTTCCAGTTCTGCGACTTCCTTTGCCCGCTCCTGTTTCTCAAAATCCAGAACAGATAAATGCTTCTCATGCGTGCCTTTCTTCTCCCATTCAATGCCATGTTCCAACATGACAGCGGCAAGCTGTTCTTTCTCATAATCCACCCACTGATTTAATTCCGTCTCCCGTCTTGTGCCACCTTTAAATCCAAGAGCCGCTAACGCCTGCTTCAAAGATACTCTTGTATCAAGCCCCCGCTTGCTCCCTGTCGTATACGGTACAAAATCAATATGGAGATGCGGAGAAGCTTCATCCATGTGGAGGTAGGCACTAAATACTCTTAGCGTAGGATTCCGCTGTTGGAAATCCTGCATATATTTATCCAGCACCTTTGCCGCAAGCTGTCCGTTCTCCGTCTTTGCCCCCATGTTGTCCTTATCCCCAATTTGCAAGATAATCTCATGAAATGGCTTTTCCTGTTTGCCGGAACGGATTTTCTCATAATAGTCGTCAATCCGGCGGTCACTTCTGGTCTGTTTCTCATTGTACCGGGCGAGTGCTTCGTCAAATAATTCGTGATATACGTCTTTGAGATTTTCATTGCAATATTCCACATTCAAATGGCTTCGCCCCGGGTCAGTGTTCTTTGCATGGAATTTTCTGCTGTTATGGTTGACAGAGCCTTTTCCTGTCATAAAGCTGATTGTTCGCTTCAATCAATATCCTTTCTCCCTGTCCGGGTAATCAGCGCCGGATACGGCGCATAGGCTTTGTTACTTTCGCCGAAAGTAACGCAAAAGCACTTTTGACAGCCGTTCCGTCCATCAAAAGCTGCCTTTGCGCTCTGCCGAGGGCTTTTCCGTCCTACGGACGGGGCGGCTGTTCCCGCCGCTTTGCTTCCGCCATAGCTTTTCGGATAGCCGAAAGTACGTTTTCTACCGTATATTCCTCCCACCCGCACAGCCATACCAGCGTCCGCATTTCTGCCGCAGTCAATTCCACATCTCTAAAGATTTCATTGAGTACGGCAATCCTCCGGGATTCACTTTCGTAAAAATATTTGTTCACGTTCCGGGTTCCCCATTCTGGCTGAATTATCATCAAATCACACCTTTCTCGTTGTCTGCTATCCACAGGAGCGTGACACGCTCCTGTCTGTTATCATCAAAAGAAAACTACCAGCGGAAGCTATCCGGTACTCCACGTTTTTCCAGATATTCCTGTCTGGCTTTTTCCCGTTCTTCCTGTGTGGGTGCAGTCTTATATTTCGCATATAATTCATGAAGCACCAGCGAATCCAATTTCTGCTCCAATCCATGCCGGATTTTATTCAAACAATCATCATCTTCCATTAGATGATAGCGGAGCAGAGATACAAACAATTCATAAGGAATTTGCACGTTTTTCATCACTTAATCCTTTCTGCGTCGGTTTGCGTCGATAGCGTCGATATTTTCTATACCAGCCCACTGTAAAAAATACCGTCGCAACCGACGCATATCGTCGCTTTTACTCTCTCGGCTCAAGCCGCTTCAGAATAATCTTCCTTTCATGCCCCCGCCTGTTGTCATAGAAAATTCCATAATCGTTAAGCAACTGGCTGTTGACTACATTCAGCTTTCTGGAAAGCACGTTTGCCTGTATCTGCATATCCGGCAACTGGCTCACAAGTTCTGTTGCCGTCCCCTCCCATTCCGGCTTATCTTCTGTCAGAAAGTTATTGATTGCTTCCAGCAGAGGATTCGGCGGCTGTTTCCACAGTTCCGTTTCCGCCTTTTTGAATTTCCAGACGCAACGCTCCCGGTCAAACTCTATGGTCAGTTCCTGATCCGGCTGGTCACGCCCCACTATATCCATAACCGCCTCGTTGTCAGTGCGCTTTTTCTTGTGCATGATAAACGCTCCGTCTGCCGCTCCAAGCAGCCCGTTTGTGCCGGAAATCATATCAAAGCTGTCCTCGGATTCCAGCTTGCGTGTGTGATGAACCACCAGCAGACAGATACCGTATTTATCGCTGAACGATTTTAACTTTGTCACAATCTCGTAGTCGCTGGAATAGCTGTACCTGTCTCCGCCGACCTCACGCACTTTCTGGAGCGTGTCAATGATAATCAGCCTTGCGTCTGTATGCGCTTTCAGAAATTCCTCTAATTGCCTGTCTAATCCCTCATTCAATGTCTTTGCCTGTGTCGCAAAATACAGGTTATCCGCACATTCCACACCGAACATACCGGAGAGCCGCCGCTGAAGCCTTGCATAATCATCTTCCAACGCAAGATATAACACCGTCCCCTTTCGGACGGGATAATCCCACAAAGGAATCCCCATTGCCACATGGTAGGCAAGCTGCCCCATAAAGAACGATTTTCCAACTTTCGGCGCACCTACGAAAAGATAAGTGCCGCCATAGAGAAACCCGTCCACAACCGGTGTTCTCGGCGGATAGACGGTATCATACAGTTCCGTCATGGAAACGGTGTAAAGCCCGCCGCTCCCGGATTTCTCCGGGCTTTGTGCGGCTTGCAGATTGATTTGTGCTGCTTCATTTGCTATAATTTCATTGTGATTTTTTAATTGCGGCTGCGCCCCATCTGCGCCAACAGATGATACGGGAGCAGTCGTTTTCTTTGTTTCTGTCATTCATCTTCTCCTTTCAGACCATCTAATGTGATTGCGATTACCTGCAATGTGTAGAGCAGTTCGTCATTGTCCGGGCTTAATGCTTCCAGCCGTTTCAATTCTTCGTAGATAGTTGCCATTTGATTTTTCAGTGCCTTATACACCCTCGGATTGCCCTGTACTACTACGTCCCGGCACAGCAGCCGCCTTGTGATGTAGTCCTGCTTTGTCAAGCCCGACAACGCCACTAGGTCGTTAAGCAGCTTCGCTTCCTCGTCCGATACCCGAAACGCCACCGTATGATTGCGCCACCGTCCTTTGTAATCAAGTGTTCTCTCCATTTGTATCCTCCTTATGTCTACGCTCCATTTCCAATTTCTCCGCCATTTCCGTCTGCACCGTAGGGAATAAGTGAGCGTAGCGGTAAGTAATTTTCTCCGCTTCATGCCCCATGCGCTCCCCAATCGCCAGCACCGAAAATCCCATGTCTATTAACAGGGAAACCGCGCTATGCCTGATGTCATGAACACGAATCTTTTTTACGCTTGCCTGCTTCGCCCCTCTCTCCATTTCGTGATTGAGATAGGATTTTGTGACCGTAAACAACCGCTCGTCCGGCTGAATGTCATACAGCATTTTGATATATTCCTGCATTTCATCACAAAGAAATGGCGGCATTTTGATTGTACGGTTACTCTTTTTTGTTTTCGGGCTTGTGATAATGTCCCGTCCTTTGGAGCGGTGAAAGGTCTTGCTGATTGTGACCGTCTGCTTCTGAAAATCAAAATCAGCCGGAGTGAGAGCCAGCAGTTCGCCGGAGCGGATTCCGCACCAGTAAAGCATTTCAAAGGCATAATAGGAGCGGGGCTTATCCATCATGGCTTCGGAGAATTTCAGATATTCTTCTTTCGTCCAGAAGTCCATTTCTTTCGGAACCTCATTTCCCATTGTGCCAGCCCGCCTTGCCGGATTGTAGGGCAGGTTATAGAAGTTCACAGCATGGTTGAAAATCGCTGTAAGCTGGGCGTGTATGGTTTTCAGATAATCCGCCGAATATGGCTTCCCTTTCTCGTCCCGATACGCCATGAGTTCATTCTGCCATGCGATAATGTCCTTTGCTTCAATCTCCGCTATCTTCCGATTTCCGAAATACGGTAAAATCTTTGTGCGGATTACATGGCTTTTAGATTCCCATGTGCTTTCCTTGACACGCTGTTTCTTGTCGGCTTCGTAAACTTCAAAGAAACTGGCAAACGTCATATCCAGCTTTGCGCCCTGTTTCAGCATGACCTCATGCTCCCACGCCTGCGCTTCCCGCTTCGTAGCAAATCCCCGTTTCTGGGTCTGCTTCCGCTCCCCTTTCCAGTTTGTGAAACGATAGATTACCCGCCACGTTCCCGTAGCATTGTCTTTGTATACAGCCATTCAAATCATCTCCTTTCCTCTTAATCGCTGTAACAGACCTTTTTATGAAAAAATGTAGCGTTCACACGACCAGCCACCGTCAGATAGCCCTGTTTCTGTAATTCTGCGTTCAGTTCCCGCACAATCTGGTAGGCTTTTGACTTTGACACCCGCAGTTCCGCTGCCACTTCCTCCACAGTCATAAATGATTTTTCTGCCATTCAGTTATCCTC
>PPYE01208559.1_pt1 | contig 10963 bp, 15 predicted proteins | sample 1559881 | NCBI WGS metagenome assembly PPYE01 (sample SAMN08240022, study PRJNA423297) | Human gut metagenome, whole genome shotgun sequencing project.
CTCATTGTTCTGCTTGTTCACGATGTCGCGGTCACAGGCGATAGAAAAGCTGCACACGGAGATGTCGTTGTTTACCTTCTTGATCTCAGGGTCGCGGGTGAGGCGACCCATGATGATTACCTTATTAAGCATTGTGCTTTACCTCCAGTTTCTTGATCTGCTCAACGACTTTCTGAGCCGTTGCGATATCCTTGATAGCGTTGGGGTTCTTCACACCGGCAACACTTTCGATAGCCTTGTAGATGGTGTCTTTGGACACGCCGGCTTCCAGCTTCCCGGCAACAACGCTCAGGATCTCCTGTTTCACATCGTCCAGATCGTCTTCCTTCTTCTTGCGGGCGGCGCTGGACAGCTCCTCACCCGTCCAAAGAGACAGACCCAGGCCGTGCAGAGCAGCACACTTGACCAAGCAGCGCTTGATAGACTTCTCTGCATCGGCAGAGGTGATCGTGTCGATGGGAATAGACTTGTTACGGAAATCCATAACAGCCAGAGACTCCGTTTCAGTCTGGTCGTTGATGGTGATAGATACCTCTACCCAGGCGGTCTTTCCGTCCGTATGGTAGATGCAGCCGTCAGCGGCCTTGTTGATGGTAAACTTGGCACTGGGGAAGAGGGATTTCACGATCATCCATGCCTTAGACCAAGGCAGGTAGATGATCTTATCCTTCTTCTTGAGGTGTTCCGTGATATCGTACTCGTTCAGAATTTGAAAAACGCTTTTTTCCATGTTGACCTCCGATGATTTACTTTGTTGCTAAATGCGTTTTTTAGGCGGAGCGAATAATTCACTATCTGGGACGCCACGCCTAATTCTTCCCAGAAGTGTTGACCGATTAAGGCCGTGTCTTTCTGCTATTTGCTGAATCGTACCAGTCTCTCCACATATTGAATACAAACGACCGGTTCTGGACTGCTGAGATACGGCTTCTTCCAACGGGATACCTTTACGCAAGCGATTCAAGATTGTGTGTTTTTCAAGTCCATACATTCTTGACAAATCAGCACATGATACCTTTTCGCCATTATGTTCAACAAGAAAGCTGGTGCTCCTGTTTCTTGCCTGAGCACTTTTGGGTATCCACTCGCAGTTTTCAGGTGAATATCCTGCGTTATTATTTTTGCGCTCGATTGTTAGGCTGTCATTATATCCGTGTGATATAGCCCAATCATAAAAACAGTCATACGAATTAAGCCATTCGTCACAAACAGTAATGCCACGTTCTCCGTAGCGGTGAAACTCATGGTGCGTTTTCCTGTAGCATCGGCTTTTCATTCCAATCCAGATTCCGTACAGCCTATCGCTGCGGCTATGAACCCATTTTTTCTTTGCCATATCTTAACCTCTGGATTCAACTAAATAAGTTGCCTCCATATCTGCCAAATGCGTCATGACCGCGAGCGAGCAAATCTCAAAAGCGTTACCTGCACCGTAGTCCCCGCCTTTAACCGCACAGTCCCATGCTCCCATGTGCCAGCGGATTGCAAAAATTTCGTCACGTGTGAGCTTGATGAAGCTCTGCAGGATGATGACAGATTTCTCGCCATGACCAAGCGGGAGACGATCTTCCGTTTTGTAGAACGGCTCCTTATGCCATGCACCCGTAACATCATCCTTGACGTTCCGAGAGCTGACGGTGTAGTAGTTCACCTTCGTCAGATCATGGAACAACGCAGTGACCGCCACCGTCTCCGGTGAGATCTCCAGTTCAGGATAGCGAGCCACAAACCCAGAGAGCTTGTCATACACATTGAGGCTATGCTCCAGCAGCCCGCCAGTATAGTTGCCGTGGAAGCGCGTGCTTGCCGGCGCAGTATAGAAGTCAGAACGTTCCAACCACGCCATCAGGTCTTCCATACCCGGACGATTGATAGTAGCGCAAATTTCAACGAACCGTTTTTTCAGATCGTCCAAATTTGCGCTTTCTACATTCACTACATCCATATTGACCACTCCTTTATTATGTTGGTGCCCCGAGGAGGGGACAACGCCCCTCCTCGTAAGGCGCAGGATTACTCTTCGATGATCTTGAAGAACACGTCGGTTCTACGGTTCAGGTAGGCATCGGCAGAACCGGGATCTGCAACCATCTTCGTGTTGCCATTGCCGACCGTAATCAGACGGTTCGGATCAATACCGCAAGCGATGAAATACTTGGCGACAGCCTTTGCACGTTCAGCAGACAGCGCCTGTCCAGAGTCGGAGTAGTTGCGGGCATTGATATTGCCCTCCACCTGGATAATCGCACCATCCAGAGTATTGGCGATAGAGACGAACTCATCCATGATGGCGTACGCCTCTTCGGGGTTCTTGAACTGAGCGGTATCAGCCACAAACTCAACGGTCATGGATTTGGTCAGCAGCGCCTCATAATTGACGATTTCCTGCTTCTGCTCCTCGGTCAGCTCAACGGGCTTGCTGGTAGAGGTAGAGGTAGAGGTAGAGGAATACTTGCTTGCCAGAGGGAGCAGATACTGGTTATCAAAGAGTGTCATAGCCGCCTTGCGATTGACCGTCTCGCCCAAAGACTCCCAGATATCACACATATCGAAGTAGACAGAAGGAGCAGTAGAGTCCAGCACTTCCTTATTCTCGGCGTAGCCCATCATTTCGGCATCGCCGCACTGAGCCTTAATTTCCTCGTCGGAAACACCGGCGAACATAGGCATGACAGAGCGGATGTAGTCAAACTCAGTGGTATACATTGCGTTGGCCTGGAAGATACCATCAATAAAGGCGGTCACAACATCGGGGTGCGCCTGGGCAAAGTCGGAACGGAATACGATACCGTCCATAATCAGGCTCTTAGAGGCTGTGGTAGAGAACATGATGTGCGCATCGCTGTTTTCGGTTGCATAGGACAGATAGGGCTGCCAAGTTGCTGCCACGTCCAGCTGGCCGGCGAAGAATGCCTCACCCGTCTCAGACGCATCGTCAAACAGAATCATGTTATCAATGATAGACTGCTTGTCAGCATCGGACAGGTCACTCTTATTAACAAACCATGCCACAAGCGTCTGGGCTTCGCTGAATCTGGGAACGCCGATCTTCTTGCCCAGCAGATCATTCACGGTGTTGATACCGGACTTAGCAATAATGCCGTCGCCGCCAGCGGAGTAGTTGGTGAATACCGGCATTACTACATCCAATCCGGCCTCCTGGAACTTACCAGACAGGAACGCGGTACGGTTGGTGGTATAACCCGCAGCATTCAGCTCTCCGGTAATCAGAGCGTTGCTGCTGGCAGTTGCGTCATTGATGATATTGATGTTGACCTTAATACCCAGCTGGTCGAAAATTGAACCAGGCTGCGTGGTCAAGCCCTGGTTAGCGTCGATAATAGGCTTCCAGCCTACCCACTCATCCAGAGACAGGTTAATCACGGGATCAGAGGTATCCGTCTTGCCAGCGGAGGGCTTTGTCGTGGGCTTCTGGGACGTGCTGCCAGACTGGGTACCCGAACTGATGGGCTTGTCGTCCGCGATGTTGTTCTTGTAGTAGTTGTAGCCGAAGCCGCCGATACCGGCGAGGAGCGCCAGCACGATGACGAAGATCACCACACGGCCAGCGGTAGTAAGTTTCATTCTCTTCATGGTAGGTTACTTCCTTTCCTCTTTCACTTTGGATTTAGAAGCGTCAAAGGTGACGCCAGACCGTGGAGCCTGAATAGCCGGCTTCCCGCTATACTTTGTGGCGAGAGACTGCAGGTAAGCATCCGACTGAGCTTTCGCCGCATTTTTCTCAGCCATTGACATTTTGGTGGTGGTACGGCTTGCGTGAACGACAATCGCACCATCAACCTCTTTGCGAAGATCCTCCGCTCCGTCCCGGACGCTACCCAAGAGCTTATCAGTGGCGGAGTCCCGGCGCAGCTCGTCCAGATCGCCCAAGAGATCCTTCATGTTGCCACGGAGTTTCATTTCTTCGACAGTCATACGGCTCTGCTTTTTCAGCTCGCGGAGCTTCTTGTCGTACGCTTCATAAACGGTCTGAGCCTCTTTTACCATGGGTTCAAGCTCTCGCAGGTATCCCTCTTTTTGGGAGATTTCAAACAGGATTTCCTCACGCCTGGTTGAAAAGATGGCAGCATCGGCCATATTGCCAGATCTGACCAGAGACTCACACTTTGATTCAACGTCCTTCAATTCTCCATACAGCTTGTTGAGGTTCTTCTGGACGGAGGATTGCTCGCCCACAAACCGATTCAGGGTATCGCCGGCCTTGTTGTAGCGCTCTTGCACTTCCTCAATGGCTTGCTGAAAAACAGCCTTGGCACCCTCGGGTGTCTTGGCGATATCCTCCACGAAGATGTTGAGGAACCCTCCAACGAGGACTTTCAGCTTACCCCGGACGCCGGGGAAGATGATCAGGGCGAGCACAAATACAACCGCTACCGCTCCAATCACAATGCCCATTACTGTGCTCCTTCCTTACCGGCAACGCCGTTCGCAAACTCCAAGAGTTGACTGATAGCTTCTTTTTCCTTCTGGATGGCGGCGCTGGAATCAGAGGTCTTCTGTTTGGAGTCCTCAATTCTGGCTTCCGCCTGCTCGATCAGGGACTTCAGGTGTTCGATATCCGCCTCGGTCTCAGCGATCAGTGCGTCGTTTTCCGCCCTGATACTATCCTCGGCAGCGTCCAAGACGCGACCACGCTTCAGACCGTCCTCAATGAGATCATCCACATTGATCCCGTTGACGCTGAGAATGCCGGCGATGGACGCCTGTTTCTTGGCCTTAGTCATGTCCTGGGGCAGAATGTCGATATACGCCTTGATCTTGAAGATCGAGTTCTCGTCGTCGATATCACCCTGCTGATAGATGGATGCGATCACATCATCATAGGACACCTGAGTAGCGTCAATTACCGGCGTCTCAGGCGCGTACATAGGCTCGGATACGGGTTGCATAGGGATTTCAGGCATACCTTCGTATTCGGTACGAACCAGTCCTATGCGTTCAAATAAACCTGCCATGGTTTGTCACAGCTCCTCTCGTTTCAAATTTGATTATTTTATCGCACATTTTGAACGCCTCGTCCTGGCTGTGCGTTACCATAATGATTGTGTTGCCTGTCTCAGCATGGACATCCAAAATCAAACGCTGCATTTTGCTACGGGTCTTGTCGTCCAAAGCGGATAACGGTTCATCCATAAGTAGGTATTTCGGCTTGACATACAGTGTTCTCGCCAACGCAAGACGCTGCTGCATACCACCTGAGAGCTGAGACGGCCATTTATCTGCATACTGCTCTAACCCAACCGCTGCAAGTACCTTGATAGCATCATCACGGCTACGGAGTTTTTTGTCCCGTTGGGCAATCAGCACATTCTCTGTGCAGGAAAGCCATCCGAAGTTGGAATAGCGCTGGTGCATCATGTACACAGGATTCTTGTCGGCGTTCCGATAGGTAGTGCCATCAATGACAACCTCACCATGAACAGGGTGAAGAAGGCCAGCGATGGTTTTGAGGAGGGTCGTCTTACCGGCACCAGACTTCGCCAAAATACCGTAAATCAAACCGTCGTCAAATTCCTGGTCGATGTGCTCCAGAATTGCTTCGCCGTTGTACCCAATAGCCAGATCATTCAACTTGATCATCGCAGTACCTCCACTGGAATATCTTTCGGATCAGCAAGTTCCCCAGCTTGTCAAAAACGAAGCTGAACAACATGATTACGATGATTGCCCCGAACACTACGGCGGTACGGCCTCTGGCGGAACTTACATTGATGATGAAGCCCAAGCCGTACTTAGCGTTGGTTGCCTCTACCACGGCGCAGTATGTCCAGCCAATACCATACATCATAAGGAACGTACTGAATATTGAAGGGAGCGATGCGGGGAGTAGGATTTCTTTGATTGTCTCCCAACTGGTCATTCCGATCGTCTTGCCCGTATCCATCAGATCTTGCGGTACGTCGTTAAAGCAAAGCAGAATCGACGGCAGCAAGTAGACAAACGTTGCAATAAATAGGAACGAAATTTTCATCTGCTCCCCAATCCCAAACCATAGAATCAGGAGCGGAGAAAATGCGGTTACGGGAACATACCGTAGGAAGGAAACAACCGGCATGATAGTTTCCTTGATAGGCTTCACGCCATAAATCAGAAGGGAGAGGGGAATTGCTACCAGCATAGAAAGAGCAGACGCGCCAGTAATCCGCAGGAAAGAGTAGGCAAGTCCTTTTTGTAACTGGCCTGTCTCTGCCAATCCGACGATTGCTTCCCATACGGCAGCAGGAGCGGGGATAAACAGCGGTTGGGTAAAACACGAGGCCACATACCAGACGGCAATGAAACAGGCCAACAAAACCGCTCCCCGTATGCAGTTTTTCGCACGCCGTTTGACTGAAGTTTTCATTTCACGACCTCTTCTCATGAATCATCTTCGCCCAGCGACTTCATCATAAAACATTCGTCGCAGAAACGATCCCCAGTTGGTTCGATTTCAACGAAGTCACCAGTAATCGGTTTTTCGCAGCCATCGCAAAGGATAGTGCGGGTATAAACTCCACCACAGTAAGGACAACCGCTGAAATCCTCATAGGGCGGAGAGTCTAACCCATGACGTTCTTCCCATCGCTTCGGCTCGTCAAAGGTTTTGCCGCAATCCAGACAGGTGTATTCGCCATACATCAGCGCTTCACCTTCCAGACCGCCGTATTGCACCCAGACTTGCCAGGACGCCTGCCAACGATCACAACCTTGCCCTCGGCTTTCATCTCCGTAAGACGAGGCCGTGTGAAGTTCGGACTGTTGGTGGGGATTTTGCCCTCAGAGACCAGCTTCTCGCCAATCTCGTCGGCAGTCATACCGCCAGGATCACCGCTGGTCAGAACATCCAAAATCATAGCCTTACGATTAGGACGCTTCGGCTCGATCTGGTCATATGCTTCACGGCGGTTTCTCAACGCAATGCTCATAGTCATCACCCCTTTCAGCTTTGATGGGATTACGCCACCACCGACTCACGCCATTCCTTCATGCTGTGGCAAACTTCACTTCTGGCGTATTCCGGCAGATTTGCCGCAGTAATAAGGCCGGCGAGATCGGGGCATACAGCATTTCCACACTTCTCCATCTGCTCGGTCGTGGTCATCTTCTGGCCGTTGAAATCGACATCGAACACATAGTCAGGGGCAAACCCCATAGCTCGATATGCTTCCTTGGCTTTTAGCATTCGCAGGCCAATGTCGATGATGTAGTACCATTCCCCGTTGATGTTTTTCAGCAGCACTTCGTTGTCCGCGAGAGAGTATCCTGCCCAGCGGTTCAGCATCTCTCTGATCTGCGGCCAGTTCCCGACATTAGAGCCGGAAGAATACTTGACTACGCGAGTCTGAATGACTGCAAACTCTCCCGCATCTGTATGATACTGAGCCAGATATGGCGTAACAACCATCTGCCCACCACCTCCACCGGTACGAACGGTATTCAGCGGATCGTTAGCGGCAGCACCAGTCGCGTTGGAGGTATTGGTGCAGGTATACGGAGCGATAACCGGCTCGACGATACCATATCCGTGTTTTGCAGTAATCGTCGGCATCGGGTCTTGCAGACTCTGACCACGGAAACCGTCTCCGCTGTGGTTCACCTGAACAATGTACGGTTCTGTTGATTTCAGGACGAATTTATCTAACCCTCGGGTAATCCGCCTCAACGTATTTTCCCGTAGTGGGCGGACTGCCCGGACGCCGTACTGCTCCTTGATTTCTTCTTTGGTAGCAAAAATGCTTGGAGCAGGGATGCTGAAATCCAAAATGTCAGCGGCGGGTGCCCAGGGTTCCAGCTCTCCGTTCAACACCGCAGCAGAGTCCCGCTTACCATGGGTTTGCTTCGGCCATACGATCGGTTTGCCGTCACAACGGAAGATACCGAAAAACCGTGTGCGTGTGGTATGAACGCCAAAGTCAGCCGCGCACAACTCATTCCATTCCATGTCGTATCCCAGGCCGGCAATCAGCGGCTTGGCTTCTTCGCCCTTGGGATCAATATGCAGGAACTCGCAGCACTCCAGAAGCGCTGGATGATTGGGTTCAATGCCAGTAGTCAGGATCTTAACGAATCCTTCAAACGTCTCGCCGGCTCGGTCAGGATCAGGATACTTCTTACCGTTGCGTTCGATCAGCGGCCCCCAAGTTCTGATCTCAGGTACATTCTCCATGACCATGACACGCGGTCTGACACTCAGCGCCCATTTGACCAGCACCCATGACAGGCCACGAATCTCCTTCTTGACTGGGGTACCGCCTCTGGCACGGGAAAAATGCGTGCAGTCCGGCGAAAACCAGGCAAAACCCATAGGATATCCGCCGCAGAAGCTCTTAGGATCGACCGCAAATACGTCCTCCTTATAGTGCTCCGTAAACGGATGGTTGGTCTGGTGCATACGAATTGCAGCCAGATCATGATTTACAGCACCGACCACAGGAATGTTTGTGTACCTCACAATTCCATCGGTGCTCCCGCCGCCTCCACAAAAGAAAACGCCGGCGACCTCTTTGGTCTTGATCTTTGCTCTGTAAATGGCACCTCAGTCCTTTCGTTGGTTTACTTTGTTGCTAAATGGAAGGTTGAGGGATTTACAATCTCCCTCGAACTGCTTTCATTCTATCATACTGTCTCCATAAAGTCAATAATTTTCTTTGTTGCTATTATGTGGTTTTTTGAATTTCTTCAAAGACAATCTGCTTTGGTAACATTCCTTTGCATACATAGACGCTGCTGAAAGGCGGATTTAGAGATGGCTTTTGGTCGGCGTAATTCTTAAAGTAAGATACGCGCCGATTGAGATACATGATTTCAAAATCATGCTCACGGAACATCTCAAAACGTTTCTGACTCTCAAAGAGTCCGACGACCCCTACTAACATAGCAAATGGTATATTCAACTGGAACAGCCGCTCGAATACTTCACCCTTGAGGGAGTACGGAGGATTACTGATAATGTAGTCACACTTCGGTGGATCAATAGCGAAAAAATCCTGACCGTTTGCAATATGTGTTGCGATTACGGTATAGCCACGTTGCCGAAAGAGCTTTACAAACAAACTATCCTCAGTATCAAATGGGCACCAAATTGTCACGGGGGGGGGTGGAAGATACTTGTACAACGGGGTAATCGCATACTCCGGTGTATAGAACTCGTCATTGCCGCTGCCAGCAACCTTATCCATTTTCATGATGCAACCCTCTCTTAATCAGAAATCAGAGCAGCATTCGAGCTGTGGACTAAATACGTCACACCGTCGATCTTCACCTGGATCTGGTCTCCGTCTTCATAATCCTTCCAGGACTGAACCTTGCCAGTTATAACTTCGCCATTGGGCAAACTGATAATGGCTCTGTCAAAACTGAACGTAGTATCGACCACTTGCTTGTTGCAGCCAGTAAGCGCAAGACATAAAACAAGAGCCGATACCATGGCAATTACACGCTTTTTCATTTTGATAGCCTCTTTTCAAAAAATGCTTAAAATGAGCACTCACACGGCAGATCGTCGTCATCCTTGATGAGCTTTCGTGCAGCGGCCCAAAATGTTTGAGGTTTGGCTTTTTCAGTGGGCGGCAACGCCTTTTCTTTGAGCTTGGCAAATTCCGCCTCAAAATCTGAAAGATAGCCTTGTTTGAGAATACTGTACCCGATTGTGTCTTCGGCCAGCTTCGCCTTTTCCCATATTTCAGGATAGAGGCAATAAACAACAAACCAATGTTGTTTGCCGGCTTTCAAACACCCGGTACAATTTGCATGATTGAAAATGCTGTAGGTCTTCGGACGCTCGATCCCAACCTCCTCGATATCATGGATAGTACGTACCTCCCATGTCAAAGGGTACTCTGTTTGGTACCCCATCGCGGCCATAATGCCAACTCTGCGCCGAATACGGTGCTGTTCATTGGCGTCAAAGCCATAGACTAATGAGATATCGTCCCTTACTTCGGGAGGATTTGCGGGATAGTGCTCGGACAGCCATTTATGAAAAGGTTCGGTCTTCAGTCTGTTGGTGCAAAAGGCGGTGGACTGAGCGCCAGCCTTAAACGCCTTGATTTCCATACACACGTCGAACTGATCCTTAACATCCCATCCGGGCATATTGGCGTAAGTAATGGGAACGCCCAGATAATCCGAAACCTCTTTTTTGAAACGCTTGATATCAGCGTCTTCGGTTCGAGGACACAAATCATGATTGAGCAAGATCGTGTCCTCTGCTCCGAACTTTCTAACTACTTCTACGGCGGCAATCGCAGAGGAATGACCGCCAGAAAAACAAACGATGTGCTTCATACCGACCACAACCATCTCGGCTGAGGTCAACCGTCTAATCCTCCCTTGCTACCGGCCAGATGGCTTTCACGCTGTAACAGACGGCTTTACTCTACACTTATCAATCTTGTAGAAACCCGGCTTACCGGGATTGGTATTAGCTCCTTTCAGATTTGTTGTTGTTAGTTTGAGAACTCTTGAAATATTTGCCGATCGTAGCGAGGGTAGCGCAGGCCAGCGGAATGAAATCCGGGGTAAAGCGCGTTGTGTTGAACATCAGGTTCATGCCATCCGCAATGGCGCTACCGACACATACTTTCAAAATCCAGCCACCCATCCAGGCAAAGCCGAATGTGATAACAGGACTGAATACGAGCAACCCGATGATGCCAACCAGCGCAGTCAGCCAACCAAGACCTTTCATTTTGCTCATGACAAGTTCCTCCTTTCCTCTGTAATTACAGACATAAAATCGTATCTGCTAACCGAGAGTGCTATTCTATTGGGACACCAATGTACTCAAGGACTTGCCGCATACCCAAACCATGCTCTTCCCACGGCCTCATGCAGTAATCCCAGAGCTTTGGATGCGTGATTTTAAGACGCTGGAAACGGTTTGGAGCTTTTTCAAGGTGAGCGCCAAAGGCGCAAAAGACACAGCCAGTACGCTTTTCGCCTGTCGTCGTCCACCCCCCCC